>OQVZ01000023.1_pt1 | contig 45158 bp, 33 predicted proteins | sample 1691571 | NCBI WGS metagenome assembly OQVZ01 (sample SAMN03418261, study PRJEB22391) | human gut metagenome | biome: human-gut; feature: organic feature; material: feces | host: Homo sapiens | place: Tanzania | collected 2013-01
AAATTGAAAGATCATAAAGATTACGCCATGTTTCATCGCCGACATAACGCCACTGTAAGTTATTTTCATTCACACGGAACTCAGGTGTTTTTCCGTTTATTCCGTCCTTACCGTTCTCTCCGGCATCTCCTTTATCTCCCTTGTCGCCTTTTTCACCGTCAACGCCTGCGGCTTTTACGCCAATGTCGGTCACTCCGAGCCACCAGTTGCCGTTTTCACCGATGAACGGCGTATCACCGTTTTTGCCGTCAATACCATCGACACCGTTCTTTCCGTCGATTCCGTCTTTGCCGTCAAGACCTTTCAAATTTGAAAGATCGTAAAGGTTAAGCCATATTTCATCGTTGACATAACGCCATTGAAGATTGTTTTCATCCACACGGAACTCAGGTGTTTTTCCGTTTGCTCCGTCCTTACCGTTCTGCCCTGTAGGTCCTTTTATATCGGAAATGGCAACAAGGTTTTGCCAGTCTTCTCCCTCATAGCGCCACTGTATATATTCTGTTGTTCTTTGTACCTCTATGTTTTTTCCGTCAAGACCGTCTTTGCCGTCAGCACCGTCTTTTCCGTCAGTACCGTCTTTGCCGTCAATGCCGTTTTTTCCGTCAGTACCGTTTTTGCCGTCAGTACCGTTTTTGCCGTCAGCACCGTCTTTGCCGTCAGTGCCGTTTTTTCCGTTAGTACCGTTTTTGCCGTCAGTACCGTCTTTACCATTAAGACCGTTTTTGCCGTCAATGCCGTTTTTTCCGTCAATGCCGTTTTTGCCGTCAAGACCGTTTTTGCCGTCAGCACCATTTTTTCCGTCAGCACCGTTCTTTCCGTCAGTACCGTTTTTGCCGTCAAGACCGGGATAACTCTTTTTCCAGTTAATCTTTATTTTATTTTTTTGATATAAATGAAGATATAGCTTCTTTACTTGCCAAGTGCCGTATTTTTTATATGAAGATTTATATTTCGTTTTGTCAGCGGCAAGCTTAACCGCTTTTTCTACCATATATGCCGTGGTTTTGTGTGATGGATGACCGTATTCTCCGTTAATATCGTGAGATACTATTACATCGGGTTGGTATCTTCTTATTCTTTCGACAAGTTCACCTATAGCTTTGTTTTCGCCGCCCCAAGCTGCAAGAGTTCCATTTATTCCGTCATGGTATCCGCCAGGAAAATTCATAAAAATAGGCACTGTGGTATTGCCCATTGACCATTGACCGGCAAGTGCTTCACGCACACGAAGTCTGTCACGACCGGACATATAAACCGTGTAGACATTTTTATTTTTTACATTCAAATAATATGGAATTGTTCCGCCGAAATAAAGAAGTTCATCATCACGATGCGAAGATATAACCATAAGGTCACATTCTCCTACTTTAGGCTCTTGCCATCTTTCAACCGATTTTCCGACTTTGCCTTTTTCATAAACTCTTAAACAAGCGATGCCATAATTATCTTTGGTTTTTGTCAGATTAATTACTGCTTTGACGGCACCGTCACTCATTTTGTAATATTTATGGAGCATACCGTATGAATGATTGTCGTATTTGTCAAGAACTTTTCCGTTTTTGTCATATGATTTTATAGTGTATTTATTTCCGCTTGATTTGTGCCATTTGATAAAAATGCCGTCAACTTTTTTGCTTTTTGGAAATTCAATCGTCATTTTGCCGCTTGACCAATATGTATCGTCAGATGAGTCGGTAACATTTTTCACTTCGCCTTTGTTAGCGGTGATTTTGCATTTTTTAGTAATATGCACGCTTTCCTTTGCTTTGCCTAAAACGGTGAACTCACGCTTGATTTTTGCTTTGTTTCCGTCATTGTCACAAAAAGTCATTACAAGCTGTTTATCGCCGCTCGGTAAAGTTGAAAAATCGTAATCGTTTTTATAATTTGAGATGTTGACACTTTTGCTTTTAACATTTTTATCAAACTTGATTTCAGTTTTAAATGAATTCAAATCTGTAACGGTTACACTGAAATTTTTAATTGTTTTGTTAGCTTTTATGTTGCCCTTTAGCGTGAATGTGCTGCCTTTTTTCAATACAGTCGGTCGCTTCATATTTTCTGTTACTATTTTAAAATCATTTGATTTGATTGTAGCTGCAAATGCTGAAAAATCTGTAATAATAACAGTAGACATAAGCATTGTTAATGCTAATAAAATTGATAATGTCTTTTTCATATCTTTCTCCTATATATTTTATTGGTTAAATTATATATTGTTTTCACCTATTTTTCAATATAGCAAAATCACCCCTGAAGGTTTCAAGCTTTCGGGGGTGACTTTGTTATAGTCATATCGTAATTTCAGCCTCGCTTTGTTTAACGAGGTAATCAAATGTGGATGAGTTAATTGCTGTAAAATTATCATCCTCGTTGATAATTTCGTCTTTAAACAGCGCCGAAAGTGCTGCGCAAACAGCGAATGCGTGGTGGCAAAAGTCAGGCGATATGCAGTCGCAGTAGATATCATAAATCTTGCCGCCTTTGATTTTAAAATCAACTATGTGAGCATGATTATTTTTTACTACTGCGTGACCGATTTTGTTGTTTACCGTGATTGCTTCAACTTTTCCTAAGTTAAAATAGTGCTCACCCTTTAAGTAATCAACGGTTTCAAACTTGTCACCCTTTGTAATGTCGGAAATGAGAGTTTCGTATCCTTCGCCGTGACTTCAATATATCATAGGCTTTATTCATTGTAAATCAGTCAAAACCTTACAGTCCTAAAAATTGTACGCATCTTCCAAAAACAATAATGCGCACATTTGTATATTAACCCTTGCAAATGTTTGGTTAATAATATATAATAAACTGTAAGTAATATTTACGAATAATAATTCGGAGGAAAATATGGAGAAAATACTCGTTCTTGATTTCGGCGGACAGTATAATCAGCTTATTGCAAGGCGTGTGCGTGACCATCATGTGTATGCTGAAATTTTGCCTTATACTACCGATATCGAGGCTATTAAGAAAAATAATTATAAAGGTATAATTTTTACAGGCGGTCCAAATTCTGTTTATGATATGGCTTCGCCTCATTATACTAAGGAAATTCTTGAAATAGGCGTTCCTATTTTAGGCATTTGTTACGGTTGCCAGCTTATCGCTTGGATGGGTGAGGGTGAAGTTAAAACTGCTCCTCAAAGCGAATACGGCAAGATTGAATTTACTAAAAAAGAGTCTAAGCTTTTTAAGGATGTTGATGAAAAATCAGTCGTTTGGATGAGCCATACAGACTATATCGCAACTCCGCCAAAGGGTTTTGAAATTATCGGTACTACCGACGCTTGTCCTTGCGCAGCTATGCAAAATGTGGAAAAGAATATTTATGCCGTTCAGTTTCATCCCGAGGTTACTCATTCTCAGTTCGGCTCTCAAATGCTTTATAACTTCCTTTATGAGGTTTGCGAGTGTAAGGGCGACTGGGTGATGGATAATTTTATTGAAAATACCGTTGCTAAGCTTAAAGAGCAGATTGGCGATAAAAAAGTTATACTCGGTCTTTCGGGCGGCGTTGACTCGTCTGTAGCAGCAGGTCTTCTTTCCCGTGCTGTCGGTAAGCAGCTTACCTGCGTTTTCGTTGACCAGGGCTTAATGCGTAAAAATGAGGGCGACTTTGTTGAAAAAACATTCACAACTCTTTTTGATATGAATTTTGTAAGAGTTAATTGCGGCGATGTTTTTCTCGCTAAGCTTAAAGGCGTGACCGACCCTGAGCAAAAAAGGAAGATTATCGGCACTGAATTTTTCAATGTTTTCTGGAATGAAATCAGGAAGCAGGATGAACTCGGCTACTTTGCGCAGGGCACTATCTACCCTGACTGTATCGAATCGGGCAAGGGTGATGCCGATGTAATCAAAACTCACCATAACCGTGTTAATGTTCCGAGCGATGTTGAATTCCTCGGCGTTATTGAACCTCTTTGTGACCTTTTCAAAGATGAAGTTCGTGCGGTAGGCGAAAAACTCGGTATTCCCAAAGAACTTGTTTGGCGTCAGCCATTCCCGGGTCCGGGTCTTGGCGTAAGAATTATCGGCGAAATTACTGCTGACAAGATTAAAGTTTTGCAGGACGCCGATTGGGTTCTTCGTGACGAAATGGCAAAGAACGGCTATGAAAAGAATCTTGCTCAGTTCTTCTGCGTGCTTCCGTGCGTAAAGACTGTCGGTGTTATGGGCGACCATAGAACTTATGACCACCTCGTTGCTATTCGTGCCGTCACAACCGATGACTTTATGACCGCCGACTGGGCAAAAATTCCTTACGATATCCTCGCAAAGGTTTCTAACCGTATCACAAACGAAGTGGAACATGTTAACCGTGTGGTTTACGATATCACTTCCAAACCTCCGGGAACTGTTGAGTGGGAATAACTCCGCTGACTCGATAAGCACCCTATTTATAAGGCGTTCGGGAGTTTTGCAACCCAAAATGGCAACATTTTGGCAACAATATAATATTCACATAAAACTAAGAGCTATCAGACATCAAGTCCGATAGCTCTTTTACTATTCTTCGCTTTCTTTTTCTGCGTGTTCTTTTTTGATTTTTTCAAATTCGGCTAAAAGATCTTTTTGCGGTTCATTGAAAGGATTGTAGTTCTTTTCCCTTTTCTTGTTTTCCTGTTTTGCTTTTTCCCAGCAATGGTCAAGAGTGTTGATTATATTTTCGGGTAAATCTTCGGGATAATTGTAACGCCAATCGTCATATTGCCCCTGTGTCATTTCGCCGCTTTTAACTTTATCTTTTATTTCGTTCCATTCGTTTAAGCAGCTATATAAACCGGTAAAACACTCCGGTCTGCTTTCATCAGGAACAAGACAAAGTTTACCGTTTATTCTTTCGATAGTAAGTCCGTAAATATCTTCGATAGTAAATAATGTGTGCATCAATCTAATATGGTCGTCTAGATTAGGACTGTCAAGTGCAAGCGTTGATACCTGCAATACTCCTGCAATTTCTTTGAGCATATCGCTTTTAGGTTCACGCCTGCCGTTTTCGTATTGTGCAACACGAGAGTCGGCGTTCTTTTTACCGAATCCGAGCTGTAAACCTAAATATTTTTGAGTCATATTGTGTTTTTTTCTTATGTATCTTATTCTTTCACCGATTGCCATTAAGCATCACCTCAAACATTACTGTACCATATATGTTACGATAAGTCAAATTAAATTATCAAAATAAGTACGATAATTTTGAAATTATTCTTGACAAGCGAATTACAAGGTGCTAATATAAAACCGTAATCAATAAGTTACGGAATTGTGAATATAGTATCATAATTGCAACATATTATGTAATTATGACAACCGAAGGAGGTGCGAAAATGTCTGATAATTCTATTTTTATGAGGGTTGACGAAGTTGCAAAAGTTCTTGATGTTTCCGAGTCTTATGTATATAAGATTATCAAAAAACTGAATAGGGAACTTGCCGAAAAAGGAAAAATTGTTGTTTCGGGCAGAGTTAATCGCAAGTATTTTTACAAAAGAATTGACTGCACAGATAAAACAGAAGGAGGATAAGAATGCCCGTATATAAGGACAATAAAACAAATACTTGGCGAGCGGTGTTTAGATATACCGATTGGACAGGTGAGAAAAAACAAACGCAAAAACGAGGCTTTATTACTCAAAAAGCGGCAAAGGCTTGGGAAAAAGAAGAAATGTTAAAGCTGCAAGGTGCTTGCAATATGACATTTGATTCGTTTGTTGAATTGTATTTTGAAAGCCTAGGTACAAAGTTGAAACTTAATACAATAAATACAATAAATACAAAAAGACATATATTTGAAACTAAAATTTTGCCGTATTTTGCCGACAAGAAAATAAATAAAATCAAGGCGACTGATGTTATCAATTGGCAAAATACGTTAATTAAAGCAAGAGATGAAAATGGAAAGCCGTTTTCTCAAACCTACTTAAAGACAATTCATAACCAAATGAGTGCGATATTAAATTTTGCCGTTAAATACTACGGAGTTAAAGAAAATGTCGCAAGAAAAGCAGGAACAATTGGCAAAAAAGAAAGCGACAGAGAGATGCTTGTTTGGACTAAAGACGAATATATGCGATTCGCCGAAGCAAAAATGGAAGAACCAATGCATTATTATGCTTTTGAATTATTGTATTTGTGCGGCATTCGTGAAGGTGAATTGTTAGCCTTAACTCCAAGTGATTTTGATTTTAACAAGCGAACTTTAAGAATTAACAAAAGCTATCAAAGAATAAACGGCCGTGATATTATTACCGACCCGAAGACGCCAAAAAGCAACAGAATAATTAAAATGCCGTCGTTTCTTTGCGACGAAATGCAAGATTATATCGGTATGCTTTACGGTGCAGAAAAAGATACAAGGCTGTTTCTGATTTCAAAAACTGCATTGTATCGGTCTATGAAAACAGGCTGTGAAAAGGCAGGAGTTAAAAAAATTCGTATTCATGATTTGCGCCATTCGCATGTTTCATTGCTTATTGATTTAGGTTTTTCGGCTGTAGAAATTGCAGACAGAATGGGACACGAAAGCGTCGATATGACATATCATTATGCTCATATGTTTCCGTCAAGGCAAGACGAAATGGTAGATAAACTTGAAAACGAAAGGGGTGAATTTGAAAATGTCGGCTAAAAATCGTGACGAACATAACCGCTGGAGAAACAAAACCGTTGCCTTCAGAATGTCACCTGAAGAGAGCAATGAACTTGATACAAGAGTTGAATTATCGGGTTTGACAAAGCAAGATTACCTGATCAATCGAGCACTTCAAAGGGATATTGTTGTTGTCGGTAATCTAAAAGTTTATGTTGCTTTGAAGAAAAAACTTGAAGAAGTTTTGATTGAATTGAAGTCCTCAAATGACGCTCAACCACCACCGGAACTTCTCGAAACCATTAAACTTATCAGTAAAACACTTTATGAAATGAAGGGTGATAAGGATGTATAAGCAAATAAAAAAGACCGCTTGGGATTCATCTGCGGCAACAGATGACAAGCGATCTGCTAATAAAAGCACTAATATTATAACCGAAAATAAAAGGTTTTGCAATAGACAAACTCAAAGGCTATATTTGCAGTCGCAGACTGTAGCGAGCATAGGCAATGTATTGCCGGAAGATAAGGGAGTACCCTTTAACCCCTAAGAAAGGAGAACAAATGAGAGAAAGAAATTTATCAATAAACATCAGAGTAACCGAAAATGAAAAATCGAATATTTGCAGAAATGCAAAGCGTGCAGGCTTATCGTTATCCGAGTATATTCGTAAGTGTGCGTTAGGTCAAAGTGTAAGGTCGGCACCCAATAAACATTTGAAACAGGCTTATCAATCAATTTGCCAAAGGGTTAAATGAATAGCAATTTAATTAATATATTATATTTTGTTGACTTATTGAGTAATAGATATTATAATATACCTTGTATATTTATGTTGATTTTTTAATGGTTAATGCATAGATATAGTGGATTTGCGTTATATTTTTAATGTGAAGCAAAGGAAATCCTTCGTTAATGTAAACTGTACTAAAAAGCGTACCATAAAAAACATTTTTAAACATTATTATAACACTCTGTTATAATAAAGTTAATTAAATGTAATAGGTGATACTGATATGGATAATTACACAAAACTTCAAGATCTTGTAAAAAGATTCGAGTCTAACATACATAGTTATAAAGATGCAAAATACGCATATAACGAACATTCTTGTAGAAATGAATACATTGATCCGCTCTTAAAAATATTAGGGTGGGATGTCGCAAATGAAGCGGGTTTGAAACCGCAATATCGCGAAGTAATCGCTGAAAACCGTTCAAATAAAACAGATCGTCCAGATTACTCTCTGACTTTACGAGGTGTTACAAAGTTTTTTGTAGAAGCGAAAAAGCCTTTTGTTGATATAAGCAAAGTTGCAGAACCTGCAATTCAAACTAGAAAATATGGTTGGAACGCAAAACACAAAATTGCCGTATTAACAAATTTCGAGTATTTAATTATTTATGATACAACTACAATTCCCAAAGAAACAGACGATTGTAGAGTATCTATGTATCGTTGTTATCACTACACAGAATATCTTGATAAGTTCGATGAACTAATGAAGTTTATTTCGAAGGATTCTGTTTATTCTGGTGAGTTTGATAGATTTTTCAACGAAACTTTTAAAGGAGAAGGACGTCAAAAACAGCAAGTAGATAATCTGTTTCTAACTCAAATCAATAATTGGAGAATGCAATTAAGCAATGAATTGTATTCTAAAGGTTTGCAATATCATTCGTTAGACAAACTAAATGATGTTGTACAAGATTTTATTAATCAAATTGTATTTCTTAGAATATGTGAGGACAGAAATCTTCCTGTTTATTACAAACTTAATGAAACAATTTCAGATATCTCAACATTACACACAAAACTAGAAGAATTATTCAGGGAAGCAGATAAAAAATATAATTCAGGTTTGTTTTCTGGAGATAATATTATTTTTGATCTAAACAATAGTGTAATTATTGATATGATTGAGGGACTTTATTATCCTCAGAGTCCTTACATGTTTAATATCATAGAACCAAACATGTTAGGGAAAATATATGAAATGTTTTTAACTGAACAACTCATTTTACTTAACGATGGTTCTATTGGTCTTGCAAAAAAGAAAGATTGTGTGAATCGATCAGTCGTAACTACACCGACTGAAATCGTAAAGTATATGGTTGAGAAATCATTATCAAGTGTTTGTGTTGAAAAAACACCTACAGAAATCTACAACTTACGTATTGCAGACATAGCTTGTGGTTCTGGTGTCTATTTAGAAGAAGCGTTTCATTATTTACAAAACTACTGTATAGAATGGTATTTGAAAAACAGTCCAAAGCATTTAATTGAAATTGGAAACGGAAAATACAAATTACCAATAGAAGAAAAAAGGCATATTCTATGTTCTTGTATTTATGGTATTGATATTGATGTTCATGCTGTAGAAGTGGCAAAGTTTTCATTGCTTATTAAACTCATTGAAAATGAAACTGAACCGTCTGTAAGGGAAGCCAATCCAATATTACCCGATTTAAGCAACAATATTTATCATGGAAATGCACTTGTAAGCAACCAGGAACTTGAAGGAACAACATATTCTACTGACGAACTCATCTCTATGGTTCCATATGATTGGAAAGAATTGCCGTCAGATGGCTTTGATGTTATTCTCGGAAATCCGCCTTATGTTACTACAGAAGATATGCATAATTTGCTTTCTGTTGCGGAATTCTCGATCTACAAAGACAAATATAAATCTGCTTATAAACAGTTTGACAAGTATTATGTTTTTCTTGAACGTGCATTACAAAAGGTTAAGCCGGAAGGCTATGTGTGTTACATAATACCCAATAAGTTTTTTAAAATTGTAGCTGGCACAAAGTTAAGAGAATTGATTTCTAGGAGCCAATATTTGGTAAGTTTAGATGATTTTGGAGCTCTACAATTGTTTGAAGATAAGACAATTTACAGTTCAATAGTATTACTCAAAAAGCAAGTTCAAAATTCATTTAGTTACACAAGTGTTGAATCGCCAAACAAATTGTGGATCGGTGATTTGTCAAGTGTTGAATTAGATTCTTCATATATTGATGAGTCGCCATGGAAACTAACATCTGATATTGAAACATTAAAACTTATAGATAGAATCAGTAAGTTTTCTGTACAGTTAAGTGCCCAAGCAGATATATTCAACGGAATTCAAACAAGTGCTGAAAAACCGCCAGTATATTGGTTTTCAACAGATGAAATTGTACGTGAAGATAGTGACACTATCACTATCCATAGGAAAAATCGAGAATTTAGCATTGAAAAGGACATTTTAAAGCCCTATTTCAAGCCTGTTAAAAAAGACGAAAAAGGATCAAGCTCTTATAGCGTTCTAAAGACCGATAAAAAGATCATTTTCCCATATGATTCAAATGGACAATTAATACCAGAATCAGGTATGAAAGAAAAATATGCAGGGGCTTATGAATATCTTTGTTCTTATTATAATCGCTTGCTACCCAAAAGTGTATCTGAAAACGGAATGCGCGATGTTCCAAATGCTACAGCTGATACTTGGTATCAATATGGTCGCACGCAAGCATTAACTGCATTTATCAACACGCCGAAGCTTATTGTAAAAGTAATGGCAAACGAAAATCCAATGTATGCTTTAGATACAAATGATATGCTCATTGCTTCGGGCGGTACGGCTGGATATTGTGCAATCAGCAGAAAAGAAGATAGTCCGTATGAACTAGAGTATATACAGGCATGGTTGTCAAATCCTATCACCGAAAGAATCCTGCGAGTTATGGGTAGTGATTTTGAAGGTGGGTTTAAAGCTCGCGGAACATCTGTATTGTCAAAAGTTCCTTTTGTAGAACTTGATTTTTCAGACGACAAGCAAAGAAATCTATATAGTAGCGTAGTCGAAAAAAGCAAGAAGATACAGGATATCAACTTGAAGCTTGAACAGAATCCTGCAAAACAAGTAGAAACTATTCTTCAAAGACAAAAACAAACTCTAATTGAAGAAATTGAAATGTTAATTTCAAAAGTATATGAATTAGAGTTTTAAGAAAGGTAAACCAGTTATGAAACTAAAAAAGGACAGCTCTGAACAAAAATTACGAGGAGCTTACTATACTCCTTTAAAACTGTCAAATGCTATAGTGAAGCTCTTTGACGGTCAAGATATCTCAAGCATTTTAGAACCAAGCTGCGGAGATGGTGTTTTTATTGAGAGTTTGTCCTCTTTTGGTTTACTTAGTCGTGTTTCAGAAGTTGATGCTGTAGAAATTGAATTAGCAGAAGCTGAAAAAGTTAAAAATAATTTCAGTGGAAACAAAAATGTTACCGTGGTTAATTCAGACTTTTTCGATTTTTACAAGAAGAATTATCAGAAGAAAGCATATGATCTTATTTTGGGAAATCCTCCGTATATAAGATATCAATATTTAACTGAAAAACAAAGAGAGACACAATCTGAAATATTGACATCACACGGTATGAAATCAAACAAACTAATAAATGTGTGGGTTGCTTTTGTGGTGGCGTGTGTTCAAATGCTTTCGGATAAAGGAAAAATAGCATTTGTGTTACCTGCTGAGATTTTGCAAGTTGCATATGCAGAAGATTTGCGGTTGTATTTATCTAATAACTTATCTAAGATTACTCTAATAACTTTTGAAGAACTTGTTTTCCCGGATATTGAACAAGAGGTAGTTGTGCTGATTGGAGAAAAGGGCAAGGAAGAAAAAGGTATTAGAATTGTCGAAATGAACAATTTAGATGATTTTGATAGCTTAATGGTAAAAAAGAACGGCTTTCAGAAATTACAGCACGTAAAGGAAAAATGGACCAAATACTTTATAACCGCTGATGAAATGCAACTGATTAATCAAATCAAAGCAGATGAAAGATTTGTTAAGTTTTCTGATTGTGCGTTAATTAATGTAGGAATTACAACAGGAAACAATCACTTCTTTTCCGTAACAGAAAAAACTTGTGAAAAATACGAACTCAATGATGTTACGTTGCCACTTATCGGAAGAAGCTCACACCTTTATGGAATCTTTTTTACAGAAGACGATTGGGAAAAAAATAAAAACTCCGGAAAAAGAGCGCGACTATTAAATTTCCCTGATTCATTATATGAGAACTATCCTGAGAAGCATAAAGAGTATATTGCATTAGGGGAATCCAAAGGAGAAAACGAGGGATATAAATGTTCAATAAGGGAAAAGTGGTATATTGTTCCTTCAATTTGGACTCCTGATGCTTTTTTCCTGAGACGAAACAATCTATACCCTAAATTTGTATTAAACAAGTGTAATGCTGTTTCCACGGATACAACACATAGAATTAAGTTTTATGAAGGTGTAGAGCCCGAAAACATTCTTTTTTCTTACTATAATAGCATTTCTTTTGCTTTTACTGAAATATGCGGAAGAAGTTATGGTGGTGGAGTTTTAGAAATATTGCCAGGAGAAGTAGGAAACATCATGTTGCCTAAAATCAACGATGTTGATAAGGCGTTTAGAAACGATTTACTTAATAGCATAGATACTGTAATTCGTAACGATGAAGATATTGATAAGGTGTTAGAACTAATAGACAATAAGTTGTTAGTAGAAAAACTTGGAATTGATAAAGGCACTTGTGACACTTGCCGAAAGATTTGGAAAAAAATGCAAAAGCGAAGATTAAAGAGAGGATAGTCATAAGAAACAGAGGACACATCTATGGGTGATAGAGAAGCAGTAAGCACAATAAGAGGATATTATTATCAGTTTGACTATTCCTTAATAAAGGTGCTTGAACTAAATAATGATACCGATACTATTTGTATAGAGGGAATTGAAGATGTTGATATAAACGATATTGATAGTATTTCTCTTCATCAGTGTAAATGCTATGAAAAAACTGAATACAATCATTCCGTAGTTGCTCCCGCTATTCGATGGATGCTAATACATTTCTCAAAAAACAAACGAAAAAGTTATAAATACTATGTTTATGGTGTGTTTAAATCAGGTCAAAACAAGCTAAAGCCGCTAACTGTGGAGTTCGCAAAAAAGCATTTTTTTACATACACCAAAGAAAAACAAAAACACATATTACATGATGAGCTAGGGCTAACGGATGAAGACATTGATAAATTCCTGAAAAAACTAAGAATAAATATAAACGCAGAGAGCTATGAAGCTCAGGAAGACAAAGCGAAGAACAAATTGTGCACCGCTTTGGGATGTAGAAAACAAGATGTCGAACCTTATTACTGTAATGCTTTGCTTATTATAAAAAAACTTGCAACAGGTAAGACTATATCAAGTAGAACAATTAGTCGAAAAGAGTTTATTAATCAATTGAAAACTGTAGATGCTCAATTTGAATCGTGGCTCTTACACAAAAAGGGAAAAGCTCAGTTTGCTAAAATTATTAGAAAAAAGTATTTTAGCAATATGAATTTGTCTCCTTATTCTAGATTCTTTTTATTTGAATGTGATGCACATACTACAATAGTTGATTTAAAAACCATAATACTACAAATATCAAAGAAGTATAGTAAGCTTAGCAAACGATCATCACCTAGATTCTGCCCATATTTTTATTTTTATGGTCTAGACGATAAAAAACTTCTTGAATTAAAAAAATCGTTTGCAAAGGAGAAAATCAAATTTACCGATGGATATGATTTCAAAGGTGCTGATTTCTCGTGCGAGTCTATAACAGAAGAACCTGCTGCAAACAACCCGATTAAATTTAGAATAATTGATGATTTGTCATTACTTATCAAAACATATAATTCGCTATCATCAACAATAGAAATATATCAGTTCTATATTAATTCTGTTTTTCATGAGTGTTCAGATTACAAGCATATAAAAATACCAATTGAATGTATTACCGATACAATAGATATAGTATAGGAGGTATTATGGAGGAGTCACAAATAGTTAATGCAGAGGTGGTTTCTGTTCTGCCAAATAAAATAAAGATACTTGTTAATAAACTTGAAGATTTTCAAATTGCCGAAGAAAAGCTAAAAGTTGGTTCATATGTTAGAATCGCTGATAACGATAATGCAGTGATGCTTGCCGTTATTGAAAATTATTCTATTGAGTCTTTAGAGCTCCCAGATGGGACCGCAGATCGTAGATACATTTTAGAAGCTTATCCGTTAGGAATAATTAGGGATGGCCTTTTTGAAAGAGGAGGAGATACAATAGCTATTCCTCCGAAAGATGTAAAACCGGCAACAAAGAACGATATTGATTCAATATATATTAATGCGATTTCCGAAAACAACAGATTTTATTTTTCAACCCTGTCATCGAATCCAGATATAACAATACCTGTTGATGGGAATAGATTCTTTAATAAACATATCGCCATAGTTGGTTCTACAGGTTCAGGAAAATCACATACTGTTGCAAAAATTCTTCAAAGTGCAACAGAATCAAAAGAGGGAACTTATGAAGGTCTTAACAATTCACATATCGTATTATTTGATATCCACGCTGAATACAAAACTGCTTTTCCAGAAGCGAATTATTTAGATGTATCAAGTATGGTATTGCCATATTGGCTTTTAAACAGCGAAGAGTTGCAAGAATTATTTATTGACACAGAAGCAAATGATCATAATCAACGCAATGTTTTTAAAGAAGCGGTAATCGAAAGCAAACGGAATCATTTTACAGGGCCGCAAGAAACAAAAGAAAAGATAAATTTTGACACACCAATCATTTTTGATATCAAGGATGTTCTCCAATTTGTAAAATCAAAAAACGAGGAGACTGTTCCTGGAAAAAGTGGAGCTAAACAAGGTCCGTTATACGGAAAACTTTCAAACTTTATTAGCAGGTTAGAAAATAGGATTAACGATGTTCGATTAAGTTTTCTTTTGGGCGAACAGGTGCAGAGAATCACATTTGAAAATACGATAAAACAATTTATCGGTTATAATGATTCTTGTTCAAATTTAACAATTATTGATTTAAGTGGTATTCCGTTTGAGGTACTGAGTATCACAGTGTCTCTGATTTCTCGATTGTTATTTGAATTTGGATATTACTACAAAACCCTACGATTTATCGACAATCCAGATGAAACAATAAACAACGATGTTCCGCTTTTACTGGTTTACGAGGAGGCTCACAAGTATGTTCCAAATAGTGAGTTGTCTAAATATAGAGCGTCAAAAGAGTCCATCGAAAGAATCGCTAAAGAAGGTAGAAAATATGGCGTTACGCTACTACTTACAAGTCAACGACCCTCTGAAATATCCGAGACTATTTTTTCTCAATGTAACAACTTTATTGCGATGAGGTTGACAAATCCAAACGACCAAAACTATGTTAAAAGGTTATTACCAGACACAATGGGTCAGTTAATTGATAAATTGCCAACGTTAAAATCTGGAGAATGCTTGTTAATCGGTGATGCAGTTGCAATGCCATCAATAGCCAAGATTGAAGAATGTGATCCAAAACCATCTTCAACGGATATACCATATTTCGAACTTTGGAAACAACAATGGAAAGAAGTAGACATCCAATTAATTCTAGACATGTGGAGGCAATAATTATATCTAATAATAATTGAAGTAATATGCTTATTGTACTTTGAACTAATGCATGTTATAATATTGGCAACAATATGGCAACAGAAAATTCTATAGGCAATAGGTATTAGATAATACTGATAGCCGGGACAATGTGAACAATATTACCCGTGCTAAAATGTTACGGTTGCAAAACCCTGAATCGAGTGGGAGTAGTTCCCCTTGGTTTAGCTGTGCCGAAAAACCCAGTATTTATGCGCCTTTCGGGACTTGGCACTTTTCGGGCAACCGTTTTTGCAACACTTTTTCAAAAACGTGTTTTCGGTCAGATGAAATAGTCCCCATTGGCTTTGGGCTAAACCCAAAAATCGAATAAATTTTAAGGCTTTCATCCTTTTTGGATGGAAGCCTTTTTGCATATTTGATAGCATTTTCTTCTTCGAGTATTATTAAATCAGAAAGAAAAACTTGGAGGTAAATACTGTGAGAGAAAATAAGTATCATATATATTTAAATACGGAAGAACGCAACCAAATTATTGCTTCTCTTGTTGGCTTAAAAAACAAATGATTGAACAAGGTGAATACACCGATGCTGTTAATAATCAATTATTTGTTTGTTTTTTTGGAAGTGTTACAAGCATTACTGTTCCATTTTTGTCGCTTTTTTCAGCTTTTACCGTACCGTTGTGCAAAAGCACAATTTCCCATACAAGTGATAGTCCAAGACCTACACCGCCGTATGCTCTGCTACGAGATTTATCAACACGGAAAAATGGTTGAAAGATACTTTCTCTGTACTGCTCGGGTATACCATAACCGTTATCTTTAACTCGTATATAAAGCTGATTATTCTTTTCGTCAACAGTTATAATTACATAAGCGTTTTCTCTGTTGTAGCGTATTGCGTTTTCAGTTAAATTGAATAATAAACGATAAATCAAGGTGTCACTGCCTATCATCATACCATTGCCGTTGTATTCAAGGCGAATATTCTTTTTTTCTGCAAGGGGAGCAAGGTCGGTAAATATTTCTTCAATCATAGGGGCAATTTCTATTGTATCTTTGCACTCAACTGTACGAAGCTCACTCATTTCAAGCAGAGTTTTTGTCATTTGTGACATTCTTTCGTTTTGCTCTTGTAGCAGTGCAAGAAATTCTGCTGTATCGTTGCTCATATTTGGGTGCTCAACAGAAAAAAGCTCAATTTGTGCTTGAGTTAAGGCAAGTGGTGTTCTTAACTCGTGCGCTGCATTTCCTGTGAATTGTCTTTGAGCAGTAAAACCGTTGTCGAGTCGGTCAAGCATATTGTTAAATGATTGACAAAACTGTTTAAATTCCGGCAAAACATCATCGCTTATTTTCATATCTGCCAAATTGTTGGGCTGTACATTCTCTACTTGAGAGGCAAAACTTTTTAGCGACTTTAAAGCACGACCACTGACAAAATATGCAAGTATACCACCAAGTACGCTTACGGCAATTGTTATGTACCAATTAGTAGTATTGAATGAAGCTTGTGCTCCACTGATAATAATGGTAAGCTCACGGTCGAGATTTTCATTTTCCGGATTAAATGAACTCGGTTTTCCTTTATCAATTTCACTATATGCTGATATTCCGTTGCCTATTGAATCCATATATCGCTTGCCTGAATAACCGATTAAACAATTCATTAGCACACAAGTTATGCAAATTAAAACTGTGGTCATTAAGGTTATTCGCCATTGTAAAGAAATTTTTTTCATTTTTTCTCCTCCATTACATAACCCTCGCCTATACGGTTGTGAATAGGGTCATAGCCTAATGCATTACGAAGCTTTTTTCTTAATGATGAAATGTGCACTCTTATTGAGTTGCTGAAATTGTCAACACTGCTGTCCCATACATGTTCAATCAGCTCCTCTTGACTTACAGGTCTGCCTTGATTTAACATTAGATATTCAAGTATTCCTGTTTCTTTGCGAGTTAAAGATAATTCTTCATCATTTACATCTGCTTTGCGTGTTTTTGTGTTAAATGAAAGATTTGAACATTTTAAAACAATATCGTTTTGAGTGAATTTTCTAAGGGTAAGGTTTCGTATTCTTGCCGAAAGCTCATCTAAGTGAAATGGTTTTGTTAAATAATCATTTGCACCTTCATCTAATCCTAAAACCTTGTCTGCAACCTCACAACGAGCCGATAAAATTAAAACCTTTGTGTCAATGTCTGTTTGCCTCAAAGTTTTCAATACTGTTATTCCGTCAACATTAGGTAGGTTTAAATCGAGCACAACAAGGTCGAAACTTTCAACACTAAGCATATCTAATGCCTTTTGACCGTTATAGCAATAATCAACACTGTAAGCACGACGCTTAAGACTTCTTACGATTGTGTCACAAAGAGCAACCTCGTCTTCAACAACTAAAATATGCATAAATATCTCCTAACACTTTTATTATTGGTAAAATATCTTTATTATAGATTATAACACAAAAAAATAAAATTTTTGTTAAATTTCTTTCTTAACAAGGATTTTATATCGTTCGTGATATAATAAGGCGAAATTTGAAAGGAGTGGTTAAATTGTTCAAAGTAAAAAAAGCAATATCTCAAATCGGTTTCCTTGTTGCCGGAGTGGTTATGCTGTGCTATGGAGCAATGCGTGGTGAGGCAGACACTGTGCTTAGCAAAGCAATAAGATTATGCTTGGAGTGTATTGGAATTGGATAAAAGAAAAAAGAATGCTTCAAAGCTTGTAAGCCGTTTTCGTACTTGTATTCAGGCAGGTGCAACGCTTTTGACAAATATTCATTTACCTAATTTTTTTAAAGGCGGAATATATCAGGGCAATGGCAAGGCTGTGTGCGTACCGGGGCTAAATTGCTACTCTTGTCCTGCTGCGTCAGGTGCGTGTCCAATCGGCTCGTTTCAGGCTGTTGTAGGTTCATCAAAATTTAAGTTTTCCTATTATGTAACAGGATTTTTAATTTTGCTTGGCGTGTTGCTTGGCCGATTTATTTGTGGCTTTTTGTGTCCGTTTGGTTGGCTTCAAGATTTGCTTAATAAAATACCGTGTAAAAAGCTTTCAACAAAAAAACTAAAGCCTTTAACATATTTAAAATATATCATTTTGCTGTTGACGGTTGTATTGCTACCTATACTTGTGGTTAATGATGTTGGAATGGGCGACCCGTTCTTTTGTAAATATATATGCCCACAGGGTGTGCTTGAGGGAGCAATTCCATTGTCTGCTATTGATGAGGGTATACGCTCGGCTTTAGGAAATAAATTTATTCAAAAGCTTATTATTTTGATTATTGTAGTTGTACTGAGTGTGGTTTTCTATCGTCCGTTTTGCAAGTGGATTTGTCCACTCGGTGCTTTTTATGCATTGATGAACAAGGTGTCGTTGCTTGGAATAAAGGTTGATGAGCATAAATGCGTGTCTTGTGGCAAATGTGCAAGAGCGTGTAAAATGGATGTTGATGTAATAAAAACACCAAACAGCACTGAGTGTATTCGTTGTGGTAAGTGTATAACTGCTTGTCCTACTGATGCACTAAGCTTTCACTACGGATTTGGTATGCCTGAAAAAAATCTTTGCAACACTGTAAAAGAAAATAATAAAACAGATGTTAAAACAAATAACAAAAAAGATATAACAACGGAGGAAAAATAATTATGAAAAAATCAAAAATATTAACTATATTTATGGTTTTAGTGCTTATGTTTAGCCTTGTTGCTTGTTCAACAACTAAAAATAACGACAAATCTCAGTCAAATAATACTGCTGATGTTTCAAATTTAATGGAAAGTGAACCAAGCGATTTAGATGATGCAACTGCACTTTATCAAAAGCTTATGCAAAAAGAAAATGAAATTTTTACAAGTAATTCACAGCTTTGGGAAAAAGTGTTTATGTCAGCAAATAAGGACACTCCTATGATTGAAGACGGAACAAATTATGGCGACTTTTTGCTCAATACTATTGAAAGCGGTAAAGATAACTTTACTGCAGATGAGTTGAAAATTCTTAAAGACGGTGCAAATCAAATTAAAGAAATTGAGGGTAAACTCACAATTTTAGAACAAAAATATCCGGGATGTGGCAGTAAGCCGAGCGAGGGTGAAAGTATTGACGCTGAAAGTGCAGGTATGGTAAGTGAAAATAGCGAACTTACTAAGTTTCCAAGCTTTAAGGGTAAGGACCTTGACGGAAATGATGTTAACAGTGATGACATCTTCTCTTCTAACAATGTAACTGTTATTAACTTTTGGTTTACTACTTGTAATCCTTGTGTAGGTGAACTCGGCGATTTGGAAAACCTTAATAAAGAACTTGCAAAAAAAGGTGGTACCGTTATAGGTGTTAACTCATTTACTCTTGACGGTGACAAGACTTCTATATCTGAGGCTAAGGATGTTTTGACTAAAAAGGGTATTACCTATAAAAATATTTGGTTTGATTCAAAAAGTGAGGCCGGTAAATTTGCTTCAGGTCTTTATTCATATCCAACAACATATGTAGTTGATAAAAACGGAAATATTGTAGGTCAACCAATTGTTGGTGCAATAACTTCATCATCACAAGCAAAGCAACTTAATAAACTTATTGACGAAGCAATTGAAAACAGTAAAAAATAAAGATTTTAAATTTCTCTCTAAATCTTATTAAAACCATATAAACTAATAAAACCCAAGGCACATTTAATCGTGTGTTTTGGGTTTTATTGTTTATATTAAATTTTATATAATATATCAGTCAGGGTAGCCGGTTGGGTTTTGACTTTGCCATCTCCAACTATCCTCACACATTTCGTCAATGCCTCTTTCAGCTTTCCAGCCGAGTTCCTTTAATGCTTTGCTTGGGTCTGAGAAGCAAGTGGCAATATCGCCGTCACGACGAGGACCGATAACATAAGGAATTTCCTTGCCTGAAGCTTTTTCAAAAGCTTTAACAACATCAAGAACAGAGTATCCAACGCCTGTTCCGAGATTGTAGATAAACAAACCTTCTTCGCCCTCAACCTTGTCAACAGCTTTGATATGACCGAGCGCAAGGTCAACAACATGGATATAGTCACGAACACCTGTACCGTCAGGAGTGTCATAATCGTCGCCGAAAATATTGAGGTGGTCAAGCTTGCCGATTGCAACCTGAGTAATGTATGGCATAAGGTTATTAGGAATTCCGTTAGGGTCTTCACCCATAGTACCGCTTTTATGAGCGCCAATAGGATTAAAGTAACGGAGAAGGCAAATTGACCAACTGTTATCCGAAACATAAAGGTCCTTGAGTATGCATTCAATCATAAATTTAGTTCTGCCGTATGGGTTTGTAACTCCGCCGACTTCCATATCCTCCGTAAGCGGTGAAACATTGTTCATACCGTATACTGTAGCAGATGATGAAAATACGATTTTTTTGCAGTCGTGCTTTCTCATTACATCGAGAAGTACAAGTGTGCCTGTAACATTGTTGTCAAAATATTCAAGTGGCTTATGTACGCTTTCGCCAACTGCCTTTAAACCTGCAAAATGAATGACGGAAGTAATGTTTTCGTTTTCAAATACTTTGTTTAAACCCTCGGCATCTCTTATGTCACATTCATAAAACTTAAAATCTTTGCCGACTAAAGCTTTAATTCTGTCATAAGAACTTTTTTTACAGTTGTAAAGATTGTCAACAACTACAACTTCCTGGCCTGCATTCATAAGTTCAACGCAAGTGTGCGAACCGATGTAACCAAGACCGCCTGTAACCAATACTGCCATTTTAGTTTCCTCCGATATAGTATTATAATATATTTAACAGCTTATACTGTTATTAATATGCTTTGCCCCAGAAGAGCATTTTCTTAGCAGGCTTGCCGCAGCAAACGCAAACATCGCTGAGTTGCTCCTGCTCAAACGGAATACAGCGAGAACCGACGCCGGTAACTTCCTTAACCTTGTCTTCGCATTCTTCGTTTCCGCACCACATAGCCTTAACAAAACCGTCACCGTTTTCTTCAAGCGCCTTTGTGATTTCATCCATAGTTGTGCACTTATATGTTCTTCTCTCTCTGTTTTCAAGAGCACTGTTGTAAAGTCCGTCACGAACTTCTTTAAGCTTTTGAGCGATAACTGTTTCAATCTCGTCAAGGCAAACAACTGTTTTTTCCCTGTTATGCCTTGTAACTACAACGCATTGGTTATTTTCAATATCTCTCGGACCAATCTCAACTCTTACCGGAACGCCCTTCATTTCATATTCGGCAAATTTCCAACCCGGTGAGTTTTCACTGTCGTCAATCTTGCAACGGCAAACTTTCTTGAGTTGGTCGCAAAGCGCATTAGCTCTGTCAAGCACGCCCTCTTTATGCTGAGCAATAGGAACAACTATGACCTGAATAGGAGCAACTGCCGGCGGCAAAACAAGACCGTTGTCGTCACCGTGGGTCATAATGATAGCTCCGATTAATCTTGTTGTCATACCCCAAGATGTTTGATGAGGGTATGCAAGCTTGTTTTCTTTATTAGAAAACTGAATGTCAAAAGCCTTTGCAAAGCCGTCACCGAAGTAGTGGCTTGTGCCTGCCTGAAGAGCTTTACCGTCGTGCATAAGCGCTTCAATACAATATGTACGCTCGGCACCTGCAAACTTGTCACTGTCAGTCTTCATGCCCTGAACTACAGGCATAGCAAGGTCCTCTTGGCAGAATTTTGTATATACATTTAACATTCTTTCTGTTTCTTCAATAGCTTCTTCTGCAGTTTCGTGGAGAGTGTGACCCTCCTGCCATAAGAACTCCCTTGAGCGAAGGAAAGGTCTTGTAGTTTTTTCCCATCTTACAACGGATACCCACTGATTGTAAAGCTTAGGTAAATCTCTGTAAGAATGAACGATATCACGAAAATGCTCGCAAAAAAGTGTTTCCGATGTAGGCCTTACGCAAAGCCTTTCTTCAAGCTTCTCGTTACCGCCGTAAGTTACCCACGCACATTCAGGCGCAAAGCCCTCAACATGGTCTGCTTCCTTTTGAAGCAAACTTTCAGGGATGAACATAGGCATATTAACATTCTCGTGACCGAGTTCTTTAAACATACCGTCAAGAATTCTTTGTATATTTTCCCAAATAGCGTAGCCGTAAGGTCTGATAACCATACAACCTTTAACGCTTGTGTAGGAAACGAGTTCTGCTTTTTTGCAGACATCTGTGTACCACTTGGCGAAATCTTCGTCCATAGAGGTGATGGAATCAACCATCTTTTTTTGGTCGTTTGCCATATTTTTAACTCCTTATCGCATAATGCGTACATATAATATAGTTTTAAATTATTTGAGAATATATTATATAATAAAATGTCGAATATGTAAACACCATTTTTTAACAAAAAATTTAAACAGAATGTTCAATTTTGTGGCATTTTGCCGTTTATTCGTCTTGTTCTTAATTTATTCATAATTGGTTGATATATTAGCAACTGTAAGCATAACATATGTTTATGTGATGGGCACAATAAATTTGATATAGCTTTTTGCACAAATAGTTTGTACGATTTTTGTTTAATTTGTCAAACATTACAATTAGTAATTACAATCAAAACATTTTGTATAATATTGTGCAAAAAAGCTTGAATTTCAGAATTTGTTGTAGTATAATCACGACAGTACAAACAAGGGGGTGACTGCAACGTTTGATACTATTTTAATGAGTGTAGATCTTCAAAAAGAACTTACCGACCAACTCGAACTGAAAGAAGTGTTCAGCTTTAAGATTGGTAATTTTAAGCTTGGCTTCGATGAGGCAACAGTGGTAAGTTGGATAATTATTGCGGTAATGACAGTTCTTGCGATTATCTTAACACGAAATCTCAAAGTAACAGGAGAAATTTCAAAGCGTCAGGCATTGCTCGAGCTTGCTTATGAAAAAGCGCAAGACTTTTTCAAAGGCATAATGGGAGAAAAGGTAGAACAGTTTATTCCTTGGCTTATGAGCGTGGCTCTTTTCATCGGCGTTTCAAACATTATAGGTTTGTTTGGACTTAAACCGCCGACAAAGAGTATGCAGGTAACTGCGTGTCTTGCTATCATAAGTATAGTGCTTGTAGAATTTACGGCATTTAAAAACAAAGGATTTGCAGGGCGTTTGAAGGAATTTACTAAACCGATTTGGATAATTACTCCTATCAACTTGATGGAAGTTATTACCAAACCTCTTTCACTTTGTATGCGTCTTTTCGGTAATGTAATCGGTTCATTCATCATTATGGAGCTTATTAAAGCTTGTGTCCCGATTTTCTTACCTACAGTATTCAGTCTTTATTTCGATATATTCGACGGTTTACTTCAGGCATACATTTTCGTATTCTTAACAGGTCTTTATTTACAGGAAGCTGTTGAGGAGTCGGAAGAATCAACCGACAAACAGAAAAAGAAAATTAAAAAAGCAAGTAAAAAGAACAAAAAGCAGGCTAAAGCCGCTTAATTATATTATTTAAAGTAATAAGGAGATTATTATTATGACAGGTTCAGTTATTGCAATCGGTGCAGGTATTGCTCTTATTTGTGCACTCGGTGCAGGTATTGGTATCGGTATCGCTACAGGTAAAGCCGTTGAGGCTATCGCTCGTCAGCCGGAAATGGCCGGTCAGATTCGTACAACTCTTATCCTTGGTGCTGCTCTTTCAGAAGCAACAGCTATCTACGGACTTGTAGCTTGTATTATGATTATTTTCTTGGTTAAATAAAACAGTTTTTAATCAAAACAGTTTGATGAGAAAGGACCATAATTATAATGTTAAAATTTGACATAAACATTCTTTGGACCTTGATAAACTTGATTATCTTTTTTGTGCTTATGAAACTGTTTTTATTTAAACCTATTAAGAAAACACTTGATAAGCGTAAAGAATTGATTGAAGGTCAGTTCAAGGCAGCTGAAGAAAAAGAAAAGATAGCCGACGAGTTACAGGCTGAGTATCAGTCACAGCTCTCAGGCGTTGAAGACGAAAAGAAAGCAATACTTACCGAAGCAAGAAACAATGCTAAGGGCGAGTATGACAAGATTGTTGCAAGGGCAAACACCGACGCAGCAAAGATTAAAGCCGACGCTAAAAAGGCATCAGACCTTGAAAGCGAAAAGGCAAGACTTGCAGTTAAGCAGGAAATCGCAGAGCTTGCTATGCAGGCAGCTACCAAAGTTGTCGGCAAAGAAGTTTCAGACGAAACAAACAAAATGCTCTATGACGAATTTTTAAATGAAAGCAGTGATAAATAATGATTCAAAATATTGAAAAATATCTTGACGCACTGTTTTCTGCTCACGCAAGTGTGTCAAGCTTGGAAGAAGCCTTAAATACTGTTAAATCTAACGATGAACTTAGGGATATATTCAACGACCCTAATGTTAATCTTGAGGAAAAAAAGAATGTTGCCGCAGACCTTTTTGCTCCGTCTGTTAAAGACTTTATCGGCGAGCTTGCGTCAAACGGCAAGATTGACAGTTTGGGCGAAATAGTTGAGGCATATATTTCAGCTCTCAACAAGCAAAACAATGTTGCCGAGGCAACAATTACCTGCGTAACAGAACCTGATGACGAACAGTTAAAGGGTATCAAAGAATTTGTTTGTAAGCAGGCACATACGGATGATGCCGTAATCAAAGTTGTTAAGGATGACAGTCTTATCGGCGGTTTTATTGTAACTCTCGGCGATAAGCAGTTTGATATGAGCCTTAAAAGAAAACTTGACGGTATCAAGCAAAAAGTTATGGACTCGGCAAGAAGCAATGCTGTTAATACAGAAAATGTTCTTGCTGTTTTGCAAAAGGATATCAGTGAATATGAACTTCACACAAACAGTGAAGAAATCGGTACCGTAATCAAAGTAGGCGACGGTATTGCTACTATTCACGGTCTTGACCACGCTATGTACGGCGAAATCGTTGTGTTTGAAAACGGCGTAAAAGGTATGGTTCAGGATATTAAAAGGCATCAAATCGGTGTTATTCTTTTCGATTCCGATTCAGGTGTTGAACAGGGTACAAAGGTTAAAAGAACGCATAAAAAAGCCGGTGTTCCCGTAGGTGAAGGCTTTATCGGCAGAATTGTAAATTCACTCGGTGAGCCTATCGACGGTAAAGGCGAAATCAAGGCAGACGGTTATCGTCCGGTTGAGCAACCGGCTCCGTCAATCGTTGACCGTCAGAGCGTTGATACACCGCTTGCAACCGGTATTCTTTCAATCGACTCAATGTTCCCAATCGGCCGTGGTCAGCGTGAACTTATTATCGGTGACAGGCAGACGGGTAAAACTTCTATTGCTCTTGATACTATTCTTAACCAAAAGGGTAAGGATGTTATTTGTATCTACAATGCAATAGGTCAAAAGGCATCAAGTGTTGCTAAGCTTGTTAATACACTTGAAAAAGCAGGTGCTATGGACTACACTATCGTAGTTTGCTCAACTGCAAGCGAACCTGCTTCACTTCAGTATATTTCACCGTATGCCGCAACAGCTATTGCCGAATATTTTATGTATCAGGGTAAAGATTGCCTTATCGTATATGATGATTTGAGTAAGCACGCAGTAGCTTACCGTGCGCTTTCGCTTCTTCTTGAAAGAAGCCCGGGCCGTGAAGCTTATCCGGGTGATGTATTCTATCTTCATTCAAGACTTCTTGAGCGTTCAAGCCGTCTTACAGATGAACTCGGCGGCGGTTCAATTACTGCGCTTCCTATTATTGAAACTCAGGCAGGCGATGTATCTGCATACATTCCTACCAATGTTATTTCTATCACAGACGGTCAGATTTTCCTTGAAAGTGACTTGTTCTTCAGCGGTATGCGTCCGGCTGTTAATGTCGGTCTTTCAGTATCCCGTGTAGGCGGTGCAGCTCAAACGAAGGCTATGAAAAAAGCAGCAGGTTCACTTAGAATTGACCTTGCTCAGTACCGTGAAATGGAAGTATTTACCCAGTTCTCGTCAGACCTTGATGAAGAAACCAAAGCAGGCCTTACTTACGGTAAGGGACTTATGGAACTTCTTAAACAACCACTCGGTCATCCGCTTTCGCTCAGCGATATGGTATTCTCACTTGTTGGTGCAACAGGCAAGAAGTTTATGGATATCCCGACTGAAAAAGTTAAGAAATTCCAAAATGCAATGCTTGAATATATGCACGAAAATCAATCTCAGCTTGTAAACACAATCGAGCAGGAAAAAGTGCTTGATGACGGTACAAGAGAGCAGATTTTGGATACAATCGACGAATTTAAAAAGAGTTATCAAGAGGGTTAATAATGGCTAATGCTCGTGAAATTCAAGCCAGAATGAAGTCAATTAAGGACACTATGAAAATCACAAACGCAATGTATATGATTTCGTCCTCAAAGCTTCAAAAGGCAAGAAGGGACCTTAAAAATACAGAGCCTTATTTCTATACAATTCAAGATTCTCTTGCAAAAATTCTTGAGCTTTCACCTGAAACGGGTAACATTTATTTTGACGAAAGAGCAAATGTGCCTAAAAAAGACAGAAAGCAGGGTTATATCGTAGTTACCGCCGATAAAGGTATGGCAGGTGCGTATAACCACAATGTAATCAAGATTGCCGAGAAAGAGGCTCTTTCCGATAACCAAAATATGCTTTTTGTTGTCGGTCAGGTAGGTCGTAAATATTTTGAAAAAAAGAATATTCCAATCGATATAGATTTCAAATACACTGCTCAAAACCCTAATGTTAACAGAGCGAGAGTTATCAGTGATAAGGTAGTTGAGCTTTTTAGGGAAAAGAAGCTTGATGAAGTTTATGTCGTTTATACACGAATGGTTAATTCTGTTACTTTTGACGCTGAAATTAAGCAACTTTTACCTTTAAAAAAGGTTGAGTTTGAAACAAATGATGAGCATAACGCTTATGAAACGGCTTCGTTTGAGCCAAACATAAATGCCGTGTTTGACCATATTGTGCCAAACTATATTTCAGGTTTCGTATACGGTGCGCTCGTTGAATCTTATTGTTCTGAGCATAACGCCCGTATGATGGCTATGCAAACTGCAACCGATGCGGCAAAAGATATGCTCAAAAGCTTAGGTATAGAATATAACCGTGCAAGGCAGGCTGCAATCACTCAGGAAATTACTGAGGTTATCGCAGGTGCCAAGGCACAAAAAATGAAAGAAGATTAGGAGGTGTCCTTGTATGAAAAACGGTAAAATTGTTCAGGTTATGGGACCTGTAATCGATGTTGAGTTTGAAGATGAATTGCCAAAAATTAAGGACGCTCTTGAAGTAGAATTAGACGGTAAAAAGCTTGTTATGGAGGTTAGCCAGCATATCGGCGGCAACTGTGTTCGTTGCATTATGCTTGCGGCAAGTGAAGGTCTTTGCAAGGATATGGAAGTTGTTAACACAGGTGACGCTATCAAAGTTCCTGTAGGTGACAAAACCCTTGGCAGACTTTTCAATGTTGTAGGTGAAACAATCGACGGACTTGACAACCTTGACAACGAGGAACACTGGGCTATTCACCGTAAGCCGCCTACATTTGAAGAACAAAGTGCAAATGTAGAAATTTTGGAAACAGGTATCAAGGTTATCGACCTTTTAACTCCTTATCCAAAGGGCGGTAAAATCGGTTTGTTCGGCGGTGCCGGTGTTGGTAAAACCGTACTTATTCAGGAGCTTATTACTAATGTTGCCACTCAGCACGGCGGTTACTCAATCTTCACCGGTGTCGGTGAAAGAAGCCGTGAGGGTAACGATTTATGGAAAGAAATGGGCGAAAGCGGTGTTCTTAACAAGACTGCACTTGTTTTCGGTCAGATGAATGAACCGCCGGGAGCTCGTATGCGTGTTGCCGAAACAGGACTTACAATGGCAGAATACTTTAGAGATGTTGAGCATCAGGATGTGCTTCTCTTTATTGATAATATCTTCCGTTTTGTTCAGGCAGGTTCTGAGGTTTCGTCACTTCTCGGCAGAATGCCTTCAGCCGTTGGTTACCAGCCAACCCTTGCAACCGATGTTGGTGAACTTCAGGAGCGTATTGCTTCTACTAAAAACGGTTCTATCACATCTGTTCAGGCTGTTTATGTTCCTGCCGATGACCTTACCGACCCTGCTCCTGCAACAACATTCGCTCACCTTGACGCAACAACCGTTCTTTCAAGAAAGATTGTTGAAAAAGGTATTTATCCTGCAGTTGACCCGCTTGAGTCTAACTCTCGTATCCTTGAGCCGGATGTAGTTGGCGAAGAACATTATCAGGTTGCCCGTAAGGTTCAGGAATATCTTCAAAAGTATAAGGAACTTCAGGATATTATCGCTATCCTCGGTATGGAAGAACTTTCCGATGAGGATAAAACAACTGTTTACCGTGCAAGAAAGATTGAAAAGTTCTTGTCACAGCCTTTCCATGTTGCTGAGGCATTTACAGGTCAGCCGGGTAAATATGTTGCTGTTAAGGATGCAGTTAAAGGCTTCAAGGCTATCATCGACGGTGAGGTTGATGATGTTCCTGAGCAGGCATTCTTTAATACAGGTACTATTGAAGATGTTTTGGAAAATGCAAAAAAGCTTGAAAAATAAGGTGATTTTATGAATACTTTTCAACTTAAAATAATTGCATCTAACAAAGTCTTTTATGACGGTCAGGCTCAAAGCCTTACAATTCCGAGGCTTCACAGCGGCAGCGAGGCTTTCCTTGCTCACCACGAAAATTGCGTTTATCCTATCGATTTCGGTGAAATGAAAATTGTTACAGCCGATGATAAAACCATAAACGCATTTGTCGGCAGCGGCTTTCTTGAATTTCTTAATAACGAAGCAATGCTTGTGTGCATTTCGGCAGAGCTTCCGGAGGAAATCAATGAGCGCCGTGCTAATGAAGCTAAGCAGAGAGCGGAAGAGGAACTTCGCCAGAAACATTCCATTATGGAATATTATCATTCTCAGGCAAACCTTTCCCGTGCTATGGAAAGACTTAAAGTCAAAAACAGACATTCAATATAAACTCAAGGCGGCTTTCAAGCCGCCTTTTTGTATAATTAATAACATAAACTTTTACTCGGCTTTATTTATGCTTTACATTACATATACAAAGGTATAAACTATGAGTTAGAGGTGATATGTATGTGGTGGTTATTTGCGCTGCTTTCAGCAGTTTTTGCGGCACTTACTTCTATTCTTGCAAAAGTCGGAATAGAAAATGTTGACTCGACTTTGGCAACGGCAATAAGAACTGTGGCTGTTGTCGGTATGTCATGGCTTATGGTGTTTATTACAAATACGCAGTCAGGCATAACAAGTATCAGCAAAAAAAGTTGGATATTCCTTATCCTTTCGGGCCTTGCTACCGGTGCGTCGTGGCTTTGCTATTATAAGGCAATTCAAATGGGTGATGTTTCAAAGGTAGTGCCTATTGATAAACTCAGCGTAGTTTTCACTTTGATTCTTGCATTTGTTTTCCTGCACGAAGAATTTAATGTTAAATCTCTTGTGGGTTCAATTCTTATCACTGCAGGAACGCTCTTTATGGTATTGTAATTCTTAAACTCATAGATAAAAGATAAGACAAATTTCGGTTTGTCCTGTCTTTTTTCTTTTAAACATTTGTTGATTATTTACCAAATATATGATATAGTAGCATATGTATAAGTCTGCAAATTTTCTTTTGTTACGGAGGCAGTTATATATTTATGGCTGAAATGAATATCACTTTAACCGACAATAATGTTAAACCTAAGATACTCATTGTTGATGATGCACTCTCCAACAGAATGACACTCAAAGAACTTCTGGGTGAGCAATACGATTATGTTGAAGCGTCAAACGGCAGGGAAGCTATCGCAAAAATAAAAGAATATCAAAATTCAATAGACCTTGTCCTTCTTGACCTCATTATGCCGATTATGGACGGTTTTGACACGCTTGAAGTGATTAAGGAAAACGGCTGGCTTGAATATCTTCCGGTTGTTGTGGTTTCGGCTAATGATGACAGCAGGTTTATGGAAATGGCTTTCGAGCTGGGTGCCGTCGAATTTATTAAAAGGCCGTATGATGCGAGCATTGTTCGCAGGCGTATTAACAATACTCTTGTACTTTACCAAAAGCAAAAAAAGCTTGTAAATATTGTTGAAGAGCAGATATATGAAAACGAGAGCTATTCAAAGCAAATGATTGATATTTTGGGCCATATTGTTGAGTTTAGAAACGGTGAGAGCAAACTCCATGTTCACCATGTTCAGCTTTTAACTCATGTGCTTCTTTCCCATTTGCAGGAAATTACAAATAAATATAAACTGAGTGAAAACGATATAATGCTTATTTCAAATGCTTCGTCACTTCACGATATAGGTAAAATTTCCATTGATGAAAAAATACTTAATAAACCGGGAAAGCTGACTGATGAAGAGTTTGAAATAGTTAAAACTCACAGTGCTGTCGGTGCTTCTATGATAGAAAATCTTGCAGCATATAACAGCGAAGGTAAAAATTCTATTCTTTACTATTCTTATCAAATATGCCGTTGGCACCATGAAAGATGGGACGGCAAAGGGTATCCGGACGGGCTTAAAGGCGACGAAATACCTATCAGTTCTCAGGTTGTTGCCTTGGCTGATGTGTATGATGCGCTTACAAGTGAGCGTTGCTACAAAAAAGCATTTTCACACAAGACAGCAATAAAAATGATTTGCGACGGTGAATGCGGCTCGTTTAACCCGCTTCTTATTCGTTGCCTTGTTGAATGTGAAGATTATATTTACAGTGCAATTCACGGCGATTTTGCCAAGTTGAACGAGGGAAATGTTGTTATAAAATTTACTCATGAAAAGTTAAGTGAAAAGCTTAATCGGTCGGATGATAAGGAATTTTTTCTTGTTAAACAGGCTCAGTCGAAACGGAGATTTTTTATTGACGGAATTAAAGAACTTCAATTTGAATATGATGAAGAAAGCAAAGCGGTTTCATTGTCGAGTTATGCGGCTGATTTTTTGGGCAGTGGTTCACTTGTTATCGATAAAATTAACGGCGCAAACTTAATAGGCAAAAGTAATCTTAAAAAGATTGAGAAACTTACCGCTTCAACCACGCCTGAAAATGCATTTGCTCAGTCAAAGCTTCACCTTTCAAACGGCGGCAAAAAGTATGTTTGCGATGTAAGAATAATGAGCCTTTGGAGCGATGACAAAGAACCTAAATTAACCGGTTGCGTCGGCAGAATTATACCAAATAACGAATTTGACGATTCCACGCTTTCAATTACCGACGATTGTAATTACGATGACTATGACAATTTTGTTAAAGAAGTGAGCAAGGTTTTTGATGTCGTTCGCCTTGTTGACCCTGAAAGAACAGAAGTTATAGACAATGACGAATTGAATGAAGTTGTGTCAAACAGCGAAAAAGATAATTCTCTTAAATGTTACGAATTTTGGGGCAAAAACAAGCGGTGTCAAAACTGCGTTTCTTACAAAGCGTTTACAGACAAGTGTGTTCACTCAAAACTTGAGTTTGTCGGCGACGATGCATATCAGGTATTTTCAAAATATATAAACATTAACGGTAAGCCGAGAGTTGTTGAAATGGTATATAAAAGCCGTGAGGATATGCTTCTTGACGCATACGGCAAAAGCGATTTTGTTGAATATGTTCAAAGCTATAACAGGCGATTGTTTCATGACCCGCTTACAGGCATTTTTAACCGCAGATATTATGAAGAAGTTGCAAAAAATATGAAAAATGTCAGAGGTATTGTTATGATGGATATTGACCATTTCAAACATATTAATGACGAATACGGTCACGCAATCGGCGATTTGGCAATGAAGCGAATAGTTGACGCTATAAGTTCGGTTATAAATCCCGGCGACAAACTTATTCGTTACGGCGGCGACGAACTTGTTTTGCTGGCAACTAAAATGTCGTGCGGCGAGTTTGAAAACACGCTTAGAAATATTGTTGATGCTGTTAAAAAAGCAAGAGTTGACTCACAACCGGATATGAATCTTTCCGTTACGCTCGGCGGTGTTTACGGTATTGACAGTGTTGAAAAAGCCGTTGTTGAAGCTGATAAACTTATGTATCAGGGTAAAAATAATAAGAAACATATTGTTTCCGAAACGGGCGAGTAACAATGAATTTAAAAGAATTTTAAGAAGTCATGGTCGGAAACTATGAAAACGCCGTTACCTATGCATAAATTAACTGCGAAAATAATATGATTTTCCTTGACAAATGAGGAAAATATTGCTATAATCGGTATGTACTTGAAAGGTGCTAAAGTTAATATTTGGCAAACCATCGGAAACGGTGGGACGCAAAGTTATGAACCTAAGGTATTTACTATGGTAGTCAGACCGCAAATTGTTATTTTTCAATTTGTGGTCTTTTTTATTTTCGTTTAGTTTAAACGATAATTGAATGAAAAGGAGATATATTTTATGAAAAAGATTAAAGTTCTTTCGGCAGTTCTTGCAATGATTATGCTTATTTCTTGCTTCCCGTTCACTGCACTTGCTGACGGCGAAAAAACGGTAAATGCAAGTTTCTACATTTTGAATGAAGGCTTGCCGGTTCCTACAGGAACGGGCAGTCAGCCTGTTGCTAACTATTCACCTGTCGGTGACGGTAAAATCACAATTACCGACGGTTATAAGGGTGAATACAAAGAGGAGGGTGTTCCTAATATTGTTGAGGCACCTGAGGTTAAGCTTGATAACGGTCAGTCAATCGTTTGGTATGTTACAAAGTATGAAACCGATAAAAAATGGCATGTTGACGGCGTTATCACTCCTTTTTACACCTTTATTTATGACGGTAACAACGCAAGCGGTTCAACAACGGACCCTACTCATTATTTTGAAAAAGATATTGCAAAAGTAGCTGAAAATGCTTTTTCAAAAGAAGGCTATACTTTCAGCGGTTGGAACACAAAGGCTGACGGCTCAGGCATTTCTTACAATCCCGGTGATGAAATTGTAATCAAAGACCTTGGTTTTCCTAAGGGCATCAATACTTTGACATTATATGCAACTTGGCTCAAGAAGCCGGCAACCGGCGAAACAACTACAACAAAGCCTGAAGAAACAACTAAGCCGGAAACAACTAAGCCTGAAGAAACAACAAAGCCTGAAACAACAGAAAATGAAAGCAAAAAGAAAACTATCTATGTTGTAACTCCAAAAAAGATGTCTGTTCGTTTTGAAGACGGTGAAGTTTACAAAACAAATGACAAAATTGAAGTTGAAGTAGGCAAGGAATACAAATTCCAGATGTGCTCAAACGATTGGAACTCAGATTCATATTCAGACTATGGCTACGGCATTGCAGGTACAGTAGTATATACAATGAAGTTAGTAAGCGAGAAAGATTTTGTTGAACTCAGAAAAGAAGCAATCAAAAATACCGACAGATATACTGTTAAAGGTATGGATATAATCGATAAAGAAAGCAAGACGATTATTATCAACAAAGATGCAGAAAACTGTCACCTTGAAACAGATGTAAACGACTTCTTTATGGCTTACAAGTTCCATTTCAACACAGACTACAACAAGCAGACAGGTATTCTTCATGTAGTTAATACTCCTCTTGAAAGTCTTTCTGTTAACCTTCCTCTCGGCTCAACAATCTTTGCTGACGCTTATGTAGCAAATAAGTACAAGAAGACAGATTTTGTATTTGTTGAAAAAGATAATGAACATCCAAACCGTTCATATAAAACTTACAACTGGGGCTTCTGATTAATTTATTCGATTTCCTTTTTTTATTTCAAGAAAAGACTGCAAGATTTAATTTCCTTGCAGTCTTTTATATTGTGTTTTTCTTTTAGTTATAATATAATAAAATAAATATACTAACGAATGGGAGCTTTTTGTTATGAAGAAAATTCTTTGCGTTTTACTAACGCTTGCAATGTGTATGGGTCTTTTCACGGCTTGTTCAAATGCAGACCCGAATGTTAAAAAAACAACTTCTGCTTCAAACGACAATTATGTGGTTGACACTGATGAAAATGAAAGCGAAAGTTCAAGTCAGAGTAACGGTACTGTTGATATTGACTACTATGCAAACAGAAGCTATGAGCTTCACTTCCTTTTGGCAATCGCTTCTTTTGACGATGCGTCGCAAATATCTGCAAACGCACTCGTGCAGTATGCTTTTTGCAGGCTTTATTATGACAATCTTGTTGATATGCCGAGAAGCGGCGTAAAAATGAGAGAAGCTACCAAAAAACAGATTGACGACCAAATTCAAAAAGAGTTCGGCGAGGTGAGCGTCGATATAACAAAATCGGACCTTTATAACCAAAGCAAGAAAAAGTTTGAAATGTGGGAACCTCTTTACGGCTCGGATATTTATTTTGACGCTAAGGATGAAGAAGTTAACAAAAACGAATATACTATTACTTCAACTTTCTATAATGACGAAGCTAAAAGCGAAGTTAAAGGCACTACAACTTTAACAATTCAAATTGACAAAAACGGAAAAGAATATATTAAAAAACTTTCTTCAAAATAAGGAGAGCGGCTATGAACGAGGAAGAACTTGTATCAGCCTATAATAACGAGGTTTATATTAATAATCGGCTGATTGAAATAATGAATGACATTGAATCAAAATATGATGAAATAGGCATTCTTTTAAACGAATTTCACGAACTTTTAGGTGACGATGCGGACGCTACTGTTAATAACAGTGCACAGGTTAAAAATCTTCTTAATAAATATTCAGATTTGAAAAAATGAGGTAAACTATGAAAGGGATAAGCAAAAAAATTAAAGCTGAAATAAAAAAAATATTTTCAGGCGTCAGGGCTAATCTTGCCGTGTTTTCAGCTTTGGCTGTGGCTATGGTTTTGCTTTCCTTTGCCATCCAGTATGCCGGAAACTATGTTTTTTTGCCGTCAAATGATGTAAGAAATATTCAGTCGTGGGACTATACTTATCTTGACAGTTTTGATTCTCCTGTCGATTCAACTAAGCTTGCCAATTCAAACTATGTTGTGCCGATTTCAAAAAAAGGCAATACCGGCATTTGCTATCTTACCCATACTTTTGATAAAGTTAATGAAAAAACAGTTTTGAAAATCGTAACAAATCATTCGCCGATTAAAGTTGTTGTGAACTCTCAGGAAGTGTACAACAATCACTACGGAAAAGAAAAATATGTTGCAAATTCATTTAACAGCATTGAACTTGAAAAAACAAATCGCTCGCAAAAAGTTGAAGTTTATATGAGTGTGCCTTTCTCATTGAATTTTGAAGTTAAAGCCGTGCCTGTAAATTCAAATCAAAACGAGTTGACTCCGTCATTTTTTGCCGGTGCCGCTGTTTTCGGTGTTGGTTTGATTATGCTTTTGGCATCGCTGATTCTTTCGGCTAAAAACAAATATTTTTCAAGGCTTGTAGGCGTTGCTCTTTTTGATATTTTGAGCGGAGCAAATATTGTTTTTTGGCAATATCTTCAAAATTCATATAATCTCAATGCACCGATTTATTATAATATCTCGCTTGCACTCGGTCTTATTGTTGTTTATTACAGTTCACTCAGTGCATTATCCGAGTTTAAAAATTTGTCAAAACTTTGTAAGGTGTTTGTTGCATTGAGTGGTATTTCAATACTTCTTTGCGCAGTTCCGAGTTTTCCGCCGGCACTCAGGATAGCGCCGTTGCTTTCATCATTCCTGCTTGTATGCGCTCTCTTTGCCGCTTCGTCGTCTTTTGTAAATGCGATAGGCAGAAGAATTAAGGGCGCAAATGCCGATTGGTTTTTGTCAAATTATATTATTGCAGTTCAATTTATTTTGCAGATTCAACTGTTTTTCGGCAAAACAAAATATTATGTAGTATTCAATGTTCTTGTTGCGCTTCTTTATACGATTGTTATGACTATGATTAAATATGACCGCTCGTCTGTAAAATATAATCATAACAAAAAGCAGAAAGAACAGTTTATAAGCAGCCTCGGCTGGGTAAACTCTCTTGACAGTATGATGTCAAATATTTTGGCTCAGGATAATGACGAGGATAAACTTACTGTTTGCGCTGAGGAATTTAAGCAAATAATTACAAACAGCATAAAGTCTGAAAACAAACTTGCTGTAAGCGCTTGCATACTTGCGAGTGATGGTCGGTATTACCAAATTTACAGTGATAATCTTGACGAAATTTGCAATTTTAACCTTATCGGTGAGCATTACAAAAATGACGGCGGTACGCACCATGTACTTTGGGGTGATACATATTTTGATGTAATAATCGATAAAAATTATGAGCCGTACGCAATTATTCATTTTGAAGGTGCAGACGATTTGCTTTCGCTCAATATTGAAAATGTGGTTGAAACAATAAGTGCCGATTTGGATGTTGTGATGAATTTAACGGATGATGAAATTCAAAATGAAGAATTTGAAACCGGTGTGTTTGCCTCACTTTCTCAAAATGTTGAAGTTAAAAACGGCGTCGCAAAAAATCATCTTGAAAATGTGTCAAATATCACTTTCTGCATTTGTGCAAAGCTTGGTTTAAGTGAGGACGAGGTAAGGCAAATCGGCTACGCTTCTATGCTTCACGATATCGGCAAAGTCGTTATTCCGAGTGAACTTATTTCTAAGCAAGGCTATTTGACGGAGGAAGAAAAGGAAATTATGAAGCTTCACGCCGAGTGCGGTTATAAGCTTCTTTCGTGTATCCCGGGTGATTTTACTTCACTTGCGGCTGATATAGCGCACTACCACCACGAAAAAATTGACGGAAGCGGCTACTATAATCTTAAAGGTGATGAAATTCCGCTCGCCGCAAGAATTGTTTCGGTTGCAGATGTTTTTGACGCACTTACTTCTTCTCGTTCATATAAAACAGCATGGACGGATGAGAAAGCTATTGAATATTTGAAAGAAAACAGCGGCAGTGCATTTGACGAAAATGTTGTGAATGCTTTTCTTGAATGCTATCCTGTTATTTGTGAGCTTAGAAAGGGCGGTGACAACTGATGGCAGACGAAAACTTTGACAATGAATTTGACGAGCTTGAAGATTTTGACTTTGACGAAGAAAATGAATCTCAGCCTATTGAAGAAGAAAGCGAAGAAAATCAAACGACTTCTTTTGATGAACTGAAAAACAACAATACATACATACCGCCCGATGACGAGCAAAAGGACGAAAATTCTTTTGACGCAGAAAAAAATGACGAAGCCGTAAAAAAGAAAGTTAAAAAGCTCGGCAAAGCTAAAAAGGCAAAATGGTGGTGGCTGATTCCTCTTGCGCTCGTGCTTATTATGGTTGTCCTTTTTGTCGGCTGGCAGTTAAAGGGCAAAACAAAGCTCAATGTTTGTGTGCTTGATAAAACCGTTCTTGTTTCAACTGAGGATAACGATGTTGACAGTGACCTCGCTTACAGAAAGCATCAGGGTTTTTTTTGGCTTTTAAATCAAAAGAAAATAGTTAAAGATGACGGCAAAGCTTACGATTATAAAAAAGATTATTTCGGCGAGCAGCTCAAAGATGACGGAACAAAGGGCAAGGAAAAATCACTCACTTCTCTTGATTATATTCCCGATTTGATGTACATTTCCGATGTTTACGGTGCGATTAACGATACCTACGGCTACTATAATAAAGAAGAAGCGTCGGGCTCGGGTTTTAACAGCGACGATATGTCTGTTGTGTCTTACGCTTATGAAAATAATGCGACTGTTGTGGGCGAAATGGAACTTTTTAATTCCGATATGAGCGCTTCCGTAAAATCTCAGCTTGAATCTCTTTTCGGTATGAGCGAAACGGGTTGGGTCGGAAGATATATATATGAACTTCAAGATTTTACCGATGTTCCCGATTGGGCACCGCCGCTTTATGAACAGCAGTCGGGTGTTGAATGGCAGTTCTCGGGTCCGGGAATTTTGCTTGTTTCAAATGGGGGCAAAATAATAGTTCTTGAGCAAAAGACAGATTTTAATTCTAAAAACCTTCTTCAAATATCAATTAACGAAAAGTATAAAAAAGAATTTAAAGGTGCAAAAAAGTGTAACTTTTATAACTGGTTTGAGCTTATTGAAGCAAACAGTTCAACTGAGTCGCTTGCAACTTTCGAATTTGATGTTAACGCAACAGGTATGGAAAAGCTTAAAGATATTTCTGCTAAACCTCAGTTTGTTGCAATAACAAGAAAAAAGAGTGAAAACAAGCCGAACACATATTATTTTGCAGGTGATTTTAACGATTATGTAAGCAAAAAGAATTTTTATAAATTCCTCGGCTCGGATAAATTTTTTAAATTTCTTTCTTATGATAATCAAGGCGATATCAGTTATTTTTACTGGAATTTCTACAACCCTTTAATGACATCTATTTTAAAAGAGGTTGAAAAGGAAAACGGTTCTCGCCATAACGATAACGAAAAAACGACTGAAAATAAAGAAAGTGTTTCAAAAATAAACAATGACAAGCTTGAAGTTAAAATTGACGGCAAGTGGCAGCAGGTTTACCTTAAAGCGCTCAGTTTGAATGCAAATAAACCGGGCGAGAAAAAGTACACGAGAGATTATTCCTATTATCAGTCGCTTATGGAGGAACTTGTGAACTTGGGTGCAAATTGCGTCAGGGCAAAAGATTTAATGCCGGCTGAATTTTACCGTGCACTCTACCAAAGCAATCAGGATAATAAGAATAATACGATTTATCTTATTCAGTGCATAACGAAGCCTGACAGTTTGGAAGCTGAAAATTACCTTAGCAATGAGGGACTTGCAAAATGGCAGGAAAAGATTGAAACAGTAATCAAAGCAGTTCACGGCGACGGCAATGTTAAAGCTACAAATATGCTTAGCCAAACAGCATATTTTAACGATGTTTCATCTTATCTGGTGGGAGTAATAATTGACCCCGATTTGAACGAAAGCAATCAAAAAGCAATTCAAAAGTCAAATGCAGCGTTTAATTTCGGCGGTAAATATTTCACTGCTGACGGCGCAGTAAAGGGCTTGGTTGCTAAGCTTTGCGATATTGCGGAAAGTAAAAATGTTGACGCATACGGCTATAAAATTCCTGTGGGTATAAAAATTAATACAAACAGTATTGAAGGCTTTAAGTATGCAAAAAGCGAGGTTAAATATAATCTGTCATCAATTTGCGCAAATGACGGGATGAAAGAATATTTCTTCATTTGCATTGACGGTTCGCTCACTCAGTCAACCTTTGCTTCAAATGAAAAACATTACGGCGAAAAAACTTACGGCGACGCTTATGAAAAATATCTTGGCGAGGTTAAAAAAGCCGTGTCGCTGCCTTTACTTGTAAGCGGAATAAGTGTTTCAACAAATACTGGCGGTGCAACAGAATCTGAACAGGCAAATTCACTTATCGCAGGTCTTAATGCGTGCGACGGTGCAAATTGTATCGGCGGTGTGATTGATGACCTTAACGATAACTGGTCGTCTGTTTCAAGCAAAATGAAGCCGTTTACCGTTCCTCTTTCAAATAATTATTTGTGGCACGATGTTGCCGATTCTTCGCAAACGACAGGTCTTGTTGCCGTTGAATCACCGACTCCGCAAACTTCCGATTTGGAATACTTTGACGATGATCGAATGCAGGGTATGTCCGTTTCGGCGAATGAAAGTTATCTTTATATCAATTTAAGGCTTCTTGAAGAAATTGATTATTCTAAGGAAGAATTTTTTATCGGCATTGATACTTATCAGCGAAATGACGGTGACTACTACTATTCAAAAGATTATACTCCTACATCGCTTTCAGGTATGGAGTTTGTAATCAGGTTTAAAAATAAGCAGGATGCAGGTCTTTATGTAATCAATTCTTATGATAAAAATAAAGGAAACTATGCTTCAAAGGAAAGCTATACCGGTAATTTTAACTTGGTGACAAAACTTAATTACGGCGGTTTCAGAAGCGGTGACAATCAGTTTTATACCACCGGCACAACCACTTATATCCGTATTGCGTGGTCACTTTTAAATGTTACCGACCCATCGCAAAAACTTGTAATCAATAATAACGGCAAGCTTTCAAATCAAGTTAAAACTACTCAAACCAACGGCTTTTTGCTTTCGCTTATGATTGCGGATAAGTCAACGAAAGACCTTCTTTATATGTTCCCTGAGGCAAAGAAAGACCCGGGTTATAAGACTTTCAAATGGTCAACCTGGGAGGAAGTTACTTTTGAATATAGGGAAAAAGACGGTTTTTCAACTCTTAAAAAATATTACGCATCCAAATAAAAGGTGGTGAGATTTTGACATACGAACTCTTTGCTATTATAGGTATACTTGCCTGTCTTTTTATACTTGCGCTTGAATATCTTTGGCTTTACATTCTTGCAATCAGGCAGGAAAACAATAACAAAAAATATTCATCAGCGTTAAAAAAGAGTACAAAAATAGTTGACGCTTTAATGTATTCCCCAACTGTATCGTCAAGGGAAAATGAGCTTAAATCACTTAAAAAGCTTGTAGGTGACGACAATAAAATACTCGATATGGTTTATGAAAAGGTTAACGAGTATAAGAAGAAGGATGATGGGCAATTTTACGCATCACGAACAGAAATTTTTGACGAAATTGACAGTTCGCTCAAGCCTGTTCAAATGTATGCCGAAATCTTGCGAAAAGGCAAAACGCATGACAGATGTTATGCTTGCAGGCGCCTTGCCGATTTTAACGGAGTTGACTATATTAACGATATAGGAAAACTCAGCGAGGATAAAAACCGTGCCCTTGCATACAATGCCGCAATGGCTCTTTCAACATTCGGTGACACCTCCCGTCTTGCAAAATATATTGTCAGTATTGAAAATGACCAAAAGTATTCAACAAGAGTTGTGTTTGAACTTATATCGCATTTTACGGGCGATTTGGTTGAACTTGTAACATTAGTTCTTAAAAATTGTAACGAGCAAATGAAAGCAACAATTATAACTGCCGCCTCACCGTATGCGCTCAGTGAGTTTGCGGATGTTTACCTTGCCGGTGCTAAAAGCACGGATGATAATATGAAAATTGCCTGTGTTAAAGCGCTTTCGGGTCTTTGTGATGCTCGGTATGAACACGACTTAATAGTTGCGGCAAAAGATAAAAACTGGGTTGTTCGCATTGCGGCAATCAAAGGCTTATCGCATTTTCAAACCAATGAGGCTATTGAAAATGTTAAAACCGCCACTAAGGATAAAGAGTGGTGGGTAAGGCAGGTTGCGGCTTCGTCGCTTATCAATATGTCGGTTAAAATTAAAGATATCGACGAGATTATGAAAGGTTATGACCGATACGCCGCCGACGCCGTTAAAAATTCACTTTACAGAGAAATTGATATGAGGGAGTAAATGCCGATGGATATAATGGGTTACATAAGAACAGTAATATCGTTTTTTAACTATTTTTGTATGGCGTTTACTGTCCTTTTGAGTGTTATTTATATACTTCAAATGATTATGTCTTTTATAAAAGTGCGAAAAGATTCAAAATCACTTCTTTCAAACGATTATGAAAGATATATGTACAGTGATAATTTGCTTCCTATTTCGCTTCTTATTCCGGCTTATAACGAGGAAGAAAATGTAGTTCAAAACATTAAATCACTTTTAAAAATGGACTATCCTAATTTTGAAATTATCGTAGTTAATGACGGTTCAAGCGACAAAACGCACGAAAAAATTGTTGAAGCGTTTAACCTTTATCAAATTGAAAGTTCGCAAAAAGTTTCGATTCCTACAAAAGAGGTTAGGGGAGTTTACTACAATGTTGACTATCCTAATTTGCTTTATATTGACAAGGAAAACGGAGGTAAGTCCGACGCTCTTAATGCAGGAATCAACGCTTCTTCCTATCCGCTTTTTGCTTGCCTTGACGCCGATTCCCGTCTTGAAAAGGATGCTCTTTTAAAACTTTCCATTGAGTTTAACAAAGATAAAAATACCATCGTTGCGGGCGGTATAGTTCGTATTGCCAACGGTTCTGTTATTCGTGACGGTGAGTTTAAAGGTTTTTCTATGCCTAAAAGAATTATTGAGCGTTTCCAAATAGTAGAGTATTATCGTTCTTTCCTTTCAGGCAGGGTGAGTTGGGGTATTTCAAATTCTATGCTTATCGTTTCAGGAGCTTTCGGCGTTTTCCAAAAGCAGGCTGTTATTGAAGTTGGCGGTTACAAAACAAGCACTATCGGCGAAGATATGGAAATTGTAGTCAGGCTTCACAGTTATATGAGAAAGCATAAGCGAAAGTATAAAATCATCTTTTGCGAAGATGCTGTTTGCTGGACACAGGGTCCGATGTCGTTAAAGGATATCAGGGGTCAAAGAAGAAGATGGCAAATCGGTCTTCTTGATACTCTTATTTCGCATAAAAATCTTTTATTTAACCCAAAGTACGGAACTGTCGGTTTGGTTGCCGTACCGTATTTTTGGATATTTGAACTTTCGGGTGCGCTGATAGAAGTGCTCGGTTATTTTATAATTCCGTTTTCGCTTATAATGGGCGAACTTAACATTTTCTTTTTCGTCATATATTTTCTTTTGGCAACGCTGCTCGGCATAATGCTGTCAATCGGCAGTCTTATTCTTGAGCAGTATACAAAAAAGAACGCAATGACGGCAAAGCAGTATATTCTTATTTCTGTTTATGCAATTTTGGAAAATTTCGGATACAGGCAACTTATTACTCTTTTCAGAGTTGAGGGTATTCTTAAATATCGTAAGCTTCGCCAAACTTGGGGCAAAATCAAGCGAAAGGAGTTTGAGCAGTAATGAAAAAATATATCATTCCCGTAATTGCCACTTTTCTTGTTTTTGTCGTTTTGGCTCAAACGGGTCTGCTTCAGCCTTTCGGTATTCACGGCGTAACAAATCTTTTCGGTAAAGAAAAGAAAGAAAGCCAAAGTTCCGCCTCTCAGGAGGTTTATACCGACGATGACGGTATTTCTTCCCGTTTCAAAACTTCGGGCGATTATTTTGAAGTGTATGAAAACGGCGAGTGGAAAAAGATTTTTTGGACAGGCGTTAACATAGGTGCAGGTGAACCCGGTATTTTCCCGGGCGAACTTACCATTTCTTATGACACATATTATAGGTGGTTTAAGTATATAAGTGAAATGAATTGCAATTCAATTCGTGTTTATACAACTATGCGACCTCAGTTCTATAATGCGCTTGCAGATTTTAATAAGCAGGCTGATAATCCGCTTTATCTTTTTCAGGGTGTTTGGGTAAATGAGGAAGATATTGAAAGGCTTTCGGATGTTTATGCCGAAAATGGAAAAATACTTGAGGACTTTATTGAAGATGCGGTAACACTTGTTGATGTTATTCACGGCAATGCAACTGTTGAGGAAACCGCAGGTGAAGCTTCGGGCACATATACTTCTGATGTTTCGCACTGGTTTGCAGGTTGGATACTCGGTATTGAGTGGGACCCTAATCTTGTTGTTAACACCAATACTCAGCACCCTGACAAGGCAAGTTATGACGGCACATATCTTTACACTCAAGCGGCAACTGCGTTTGAAGCGTTTTTGTGTCAAGTCGGTGACGAGGTTATTAAGCACGAAACGGAAACTTACAAATTTCAAACTACCGTTGCCTTTTCAAACTGGATAACTACCGATTCGCTCACTCACCCAAATGAGCCTCACGAGGATGAAGATAAAACGAGCGTTAATGTTGAAAATGTTAAGTGGCGAAATAAGTATAAACCGGGTATGTTTGCATCATATCATATTTACCCTTATTATCCCGACAGTCTTAATTATCAGGAAGATTACCTTAAAAATTACGATGAAGACGGTAATGTTGATACTTACAGCGCTTACCTTAAAGATTTAAAACTTGCTCACACAATGCCTATTATCGTTGCCGAATTCGGAGTGCCTACATCTCGTGGTTTGGGACACAAAAGCGTTATGAACTATGACCAGGGCAGAATTGACGAAACGAAGCAGGGCAAAATTATTTCTAAACTGTTTGATAAGATTTATGAACAAAAATATGCCGGCGGTATTGTGTTTACCTGGCAAGATGAATGGTTTAAGCGTACTTGGAACAATGTTATGTTTGACATTGCAGACAGGCGTCCGTTTTGGTCTAATATTCAAACTACGGAGCAGTGCTTCGGTCTTTTGGCTTTTGACCCCGGCGAAAATGAGAGCGTTTGCTATGTTGACGGTGATGTGTCGGAATGGAGCGGTGATACTCCGGCTGTTTCTAACGAATACGGCGATATTTATGTTAAAAGTGACGAACGCTATCTTTATTTAATGGTAGATACTAAAAACAGTGATTACGATTTTAACACCGATACAATTTATATCCCTATTGACACATTGGCAAATCAGGGTAATAAAACCGCAAAAGATTATAACCTTACATTCAATAAGGGCGCAGATTTCCTTATTATGATAAACGGCGCTAAAAATTCGCATATTTATGTTGATAGGTATTATGACGCTTTCTATTATTATTTCATCAAATCTCGTATGCTTTCCGATATACCGGAGGATAAAGATTCGGACAAAAAGAACAGCGGTGTGTTTAACCAAATGCGTATGTGCTACGGCTACCATCTTACCGTTCCCGGTTCAAACAAGGAAGTAAGCGACAAGGTTTATGAAACAGGTAAGCTTCAATACGGCAATGCAAACCCTGATTCAAAAAATTACACTTCGCTTACAGATTTCAGCTACAAAAACGGAAAGGTTGAAATAAGAATTCCGTGGCAGCTTCTTAATGTTATGGACCCTTCGTCTAAACAGCAAATGGATGACTTTTACGAAACTCAGTCTATAACTCCAAAATCTTTTGAAAGCTTTTCTTTTGGCTTTGGCGTTCAAAAAAAGGACAGTTCATCAGCTCTTAATATCAATATTGACGGCAGTTATGATTATGATACTTGGAATACGCCGACTTATCACGAAAGATTAAAGCCGGGTTACTATACTCTTCAAAAATATCTTGAAAAGTATAAAGAAATGAATGACAAATAAACAGCAAGTATACAAAAAATATTATTCCCGGTCTAAGTTTAAAACTTATTATGATAAATTATAGTTTATAGCCTTCCCCTTGAGGGGAAGGTGGCGACGAATGTCGTC
>OQVZ01000026.1_pt1 | contig 43810 bp, 26 predicted proteins | sample 1691571 | NCBI WGS metagenome assembly OQVZ01 (sample SAMN03418261, study PRJEB22391) | human gut metagenome | biome: human-gut; feature: organic feature; material: feces | host: Homo sapiens | place: Tanzania | collected 2013-01
TGTTTCGATGGCAACCACCATTTTCTGTGAAAACGCATGGAGTTAACCATAACCAGCCGTTTCCAACGGCTACAAGCCTCCACAAGTTCTTTACTTCATTCACTATTTTTATAGTTTTTCAGTGCTTTCGCTTTGGCTTTTTGGGTGATGCGTTGAAACATTGCCAATTGCAGCGAAACATGCCGAAGGCATGTCCTTACGTTATGACGCAATTTGTGCCCTCGCCTATTGTGGCTGACATAAATCATCGCAAACCACGTGGTTTGCTTGAAATCAGACATGCCGCATCACTAACGACAGGTGTGAAGCACTGGCATCGCTAAAAGGCTGTTTTTTTATGTTTTTTGTTTCGGTGCCCCCAGTTTTTATTCACTGAACCATCTTTTTTAGAGAAAGACAGGGAGGATTATATATATAACTAATGTGGTGCATCTCTGTTTTATCAGAAGATGCACCACATTGGAAAGGGGTATTATTATTGGATTATTTTTCTTCGGGGAATTTGTTGGGGTATTGGAGCGGCTGACGGGGGCGACGGAGCGCACGCACTATCAGCCACACACCAAGGGCAATGAATGGAATGCTCAGCAACTGGCCCATGTCCATACCGCACATGGCGCGCATTTCCACTTCCCATGGCTCTTGCACATTCTTCACAAACTCCACCAAGAAGCGCGCGCCGAAAATGCCGAGCATAAACACGCCGAAAATCAAGCCCGGTCGCTCTTGCTCGTTGCGCTTCCAGTAGAGCCACATCACCACAGCGAATGTAATCAAATATGCGAGTGCCTCGTAGATTTGCGTAGGGTGGCTTGGCACAGAGAATTGCGCCTCGGCACCGGCAAGGTATTGAGGAATGTTTTCAATGAATCTGAAGCCCCAAGGCAGGTCGGTGGGTCCGCCGTAAATTTCGTGGTTAAACAGGTTGCCCATACGAATCAGCGCAGCCACCACGCCCACAGGCACCACCACACGGTCGAAGGTCCAAAGTATGGAGCGCTTGGTCACGAATTTGCTGTAGAACCAAATGGCAAACATGATGCCCAACACGCCACCATGGCTTGCCAATCCGCCTTCCCAAATTTTGGGAATGTCGGCAAGGTGATGGCTGTAGTATGCCCAGTCGTAGAAAATCACATGCCCCAGTCGGGCACCCACCACTGTGGCTACAATCACATATATAAAGAGTTTCGACACCCACGATTCGGGCACGCCCTCGTGGCGGAATTCACGCCACACCACTTCGTAGCCAAACCAGAAGCCGATGGCAAACATCAGCCCATACCAGCGCACGGTCACGAAACCACTATAAATCTCAGGACTCGCAGTCCAAGTAATAAGATCAAGCATCGGAAATATTTTGTTTATGCCGTTATCAGTTTGTCTTGCCTACCTATTGGCGCAAGAGGGGGTATTTACTTTTTGCGGTTGGGGTCGCAGGTGAGGCCTACGCCCAACTTGCGGAATATTTTGCGGTCCACCTCGTTGAGCATCACGGTGCTGTGCATCTGGCAGCCTTCAAGTTGTGGAAGCACTTCCAGCGCATGGCGGCAGTCTTCGTCTTGGGTGCTGAGCACCGAGAGCGCCACAAGCACCTCATCGGTGTGCAGGCGTGGGTTTCTGCCACGCAAATACTCGATTTTGGTGTGCTGAATTGGTTCAATCAGGCTTTGTGGAATCAACTTCTTGCCATGGTCGATGCCAGCCAAGTGCTTGGTGGCGTTGAGAATGAGCGCCGCACTCGGTCCGAGCAAGTCGCTCTGCTCCGAAGTGATGATGGTGCCGTCGAGCAGTTCGATGGCGGCGGTGGGCATACCGAGCGACTGTTCGCGGCGTTCGCGAGCCGCAACGGTGGTCTTGCGGTAAGCCGTGTTGATATTCGCCTGCTTAAACAGGAGCGCAATCTTCTTCACCTCGCTATCGTTGCCCTCGCCTTCAGCCAGTTCGTTGAGCGCAGTGAAATAGCGACGAATAATCTCGTCTTTAGCGGCTTTGCAGCACACCTCGTCGTCGCTGATGCAGAAGCCAATCATATTCACGCCCATATCGGTAGGCGACTTGTATGGGTTTTCGCCGTAGATGCCCTCAAACAGCGCATCGAGCACGGGGAAGATTTCCACATCGCGGTTATAGTTGATGGCAATCTTATTGTAGGCTTCGTAGTGGAATGGGTCGATCATGTTCACATCGTTGAGGTCGGCTGTTGCTGCCTCGTAGGCGATGTTCACAGGGTGCTTCAGCGAGAGGTTCCACACCGGGAAGGTCTCAAACTTCGCATATCCAGCCGTCACGCCACGCTTATGCTCCTGATAAAGCTGGCTCAAGCACACCGCCATCTTGCCGCTACCCGGTCCGGGAGCTGTGACGATGACCAGCGGACGCGTGGTCGGCACATAATCGTTTTTGCCGAATCCCTCATCCGAGTCGATGAGTTCCACATTATTAGGATAGCCCTCAATGGTGTAGTGCACGTATGAGCGAATACCCAGGCGTTCCAGTTTCTGGCGATAGGCGTCGGCACTGCCCTGCCCATTGTAGTGCGTGATCACCACGCTGCTCACCACAAAGCCACGATTCATAAACTCCTCGCGTAGGCGAAGCACGTCCACGTCGTAGGTGATGCCGAGGTCTTGGCGCACCTTATTCTTCTGAATATCCACTGCGCTAATCACAATCACAATTTCAGCACTATCGCTAAGCTGCTGAAGCATTGTGAGTTTGCTGTCGGGCTTAAAGCCAGGCAGCACGCGCGACGCATGATAGTCGTCGAAGAGTTTACCACCAAGTTCGAGGTAGAGCTTGTTTCCAAATTGAGCGATACGCTCCTTAATGTGTTCGGATTGAATTTTAACGTATTTGTCGTTGTCGAAGCCGTATTTCATAATTTTCAGATTGTGCGAATGCAGATTAAAATACGGGGTACAAATTTAGTATTTTTTTCGCTCATTGCCAATATTCGGCGGGAAAAAAGCAAACCGACCGCACCAAAATCAAGCGCGAAGAAAAAATATTTCCAAAGCAATGTGGAATTGGCACGATTTATGCTTAATCGTAAGGCGTAAGCGTTTCACGTTTCACATCCAACTTAATTACCCTAATCACACCATTGAAAAGCAACTCAAAACATTCCGCCACGGTGTCGCGCCCCTCCATTCGGCGCAACACCGTAAATTATTTTACGCACGCGCGTGCGCGATGCGCAAAGTCAACGAGTCAACGAGTCAACAAGCCAACAAGCCAACAAGCCAACAAGCCAACAGGTCAACAGGTTTTCGAGCCTTCGAGTTATCGAAATTTCGAGAGCCAAAGCCATCGTCTTAACTTCTTTAACTTCTTAACTTCTTAACTTCCAAAAATTCTAACTTCTAATTTCTAATTTCTGACCAATGTTTCGCCAAGTTGTTATCTATCAATACTATTGTCGGTTTTCGGCAATTTTTTGGGTGCGTGGAGTTTGCAAAAATGTTCACTACTATTCACATGAAAGAAATGAAAGTTTTCCAAAAAATTTTTTATTTACTTGATTTTCAATGTGTTAAATTTTTAATTAACAGAAAAAGTTTTCCAAAACGAAAATTGTTAATAACTTTTCGGTGTTTTTTGTTGCATAATCAGAATGCTTTAAATACCTTTGCAAGTACATAATTCAAGCCCACAAATCGGTGGGCTTTTATTACGCAAAACACAACAATAAAACAACCCTATCAATATAGCATTTTCCACTATGATTCAAACCGTACTCAAACGCGACGGCCGACAAGTAGGCTACAACGAAGAAAAAATCAAGGCTGCGATTCGCAAGGCGATGATAGCAGCAGAAGTAAACGACGACGAAGCGCTCATTCAGCGCATTGCCGACCGCATCGGTATGCGAGGCAAAAGCCAAATGACCGTGGAGGCAATCCAAGACATGGTGGAAAACGAATTGATGAAGAGCCCCTACAAGCAGGTGGCGCGCACCTACATCAAATATCGCCACTCGCGCAACGTGGCGCGCAAGGCCGGCACCGCCAACGTGTTTAAGGAAATCATCAACGCCAAGAACAACGACATCACTCGCGAAAACGCCAACATGAACGCCGACACCCCTGCCGGCATGATGATGAAGTTTGCCAGCGAAACCACCAAACCGTTTGTCGACGACTATTTGTTGAGCGAGGAAGTGCGCGAGGCTGTGGCCGACAATGTGCTCCACATCCACGACAAGGACTACTACCCCACCAAGAGTCTCACTTGCGTGCAGCACCCTCTCAACAAGGTGCTGGAAAACGGCTTCGTGGCTGGTCATGGCGAAAGCCGCCCCGCCAAGCGTATCGAAACCGCAAGCGTGATTGCTTGTATCTCGATGGAAACTGCGCAAAACGAGATGCACGGTGGTCAGGCAATACCTGCGTTTGACTTCTATTTGGCTCCATTCGTCCGCAAAAGCTATATTGAGGAGGTGAAGAATGTGGAAGCCCTCACCGGCAGCGACCTCAGCAGCCTTTACGACGCCGAAATCGACGACTTCATCGAAAAGCCTCTCGATTTCCTCACGGGCGAACAGCGCGCGCAGCAACACGCCATCAACCGCACCGTGAGCCGTGTGCACCAAGCCATGGAGGCGTTTATCCACAATATGAACACTATCCACTCCCGTGGTGGCAACCAAGTGGTGTTTAGTTCCATCAACTACGGTACCGACACCAGCGCAGAAGGCCGCTGCATTATCCGCGAACTTCTCCGCAGCACCTACGAGGGTGTGGGCAACGGCAGCACTGCCATCTTCCCTATCCAAATATGGAAGAAGAAGCGTGGCGTGAGCTACCTCCCTGGCGACCGCAACTACGACCTGTACCAATATGCGTGCAAGGTGACCGCTCGCCGTTTCTTTCCTAACTTCGTGAACCTCGACGCCACTTTCAACCAACACGAACTTTGGCGTGCCGACGATCCCGAACGCTACAACTACGAAATCGCTACGATGGGTTGCCGCACCCGCGTGTTTGAAAACCGTTTCGGTCCTAAGACCTCTATCGGCCGTGGCAACATCTCGTTCAGCACCATCAATATTGTGCGCCTTGCCATCGAATGTATGGGCGTGAAAAATAAGGAAGACCGCGAAAACCTGTTCTTCGCAAAACTCGACAAGGCTCTCGAAGTGACTGCCAAGCAACTCCACGAACGCTTCCAGTTCCAAAAAACCGCTATGGTGAAGCAGTTCCCTCTGCTCATGGCACAGCTGTGGAACGGTGCTTCCGAACTCAAGCCTAACGACACCATCGAGAGCGTAATCAACCAAGGCACTCTCGGCATCGGTTTCATCGGTTTGGCTGAATGTTTGATTGCCCTCGTGGGCAAGCACCACGGCGAAAGCGAGGAGGCACAAAAGCTCGGTCTGAAGATTGTGACCTACATGCGCGACCGCGCATTGAGTTTCTCGGAGCAATATCAGCACAACTACAGTATTCTCGCCACCCCTGCAGAGGGCTTGAGCGGCAAGTTCACCAAGCGCGACCGCAAGGATTTCGGCGAAATCCCTGGCGTGACCGACAAGGCATACTACACCAACTCCAACCACGTGCCTGTATATTACAGATGCAGCCCTAAGCACAAGGCTGAAGTGGAAGCACCATACCACGATTTGACCCGTGGCGGCCATATCTTCTATGTGGAAATCGACGGCGATGCCACCCACAATCCTGAAGCCATTGCCAACGTGGTGGACTTGATGGACAAGTACAACATCGGCTACTGCTCCGTGAACCACAACCGCAACCGCTGTATGGACTGCGGCTACGAAGACGCTACCGAAAACCTGAAGGAATGTCCACACTGCCACAGCACAAGAATCGACAAACTCCAACGCATCACCGGCTACCTCGTAGGCACCACCGACCGCTGGAACTCCGGCAAACTCGCCGAACTCAACGACCGCGTAGTGCATAAATAAGGACAGAGGTTAGAGGTTAGATATTAGATATTACGAGGTTAGAAGTTTTTTTTACCAAAGGCGATAGTGCCGTCTTAACTCCTTTAACTTCTTAACTTCCAAAAAATATTCTTAACTTCTACAGAAAAAAAGAAACATCACACTTAATGAGATACTTAAAGATAGTCCCGGGGACATCGGTTGATGGACCGGGACTTCGTACATCGGTTTATTTCGCAGGGTGTTCGCACCACTGCCACGGATGTCACAACGAGCATTCGTGGGACTTTATGGGCGGTGAGCAAATCGCCCCAGAGGCATTGTTGCAAAAACTGCTTGAAAACGAGGAACCCGTCACCCTGTCGGGAGGCGACCCGCTCCAGCAGCCTCACGACGAACTGCTCTCTCTGCTCAAGGGACTGAAAGCCCACAATGTGAATGTGTGGTGCTTCACTGGCTACACCTTCGAGCAACTGCTCACCAATCCCCAGCACAAGGAACTTCTCGGCTACATCGACGTGCTGGTTGACAGTCCTTTCGTCTTGGCGCAGCGCGACACCACCCTACGCTTCCGAGGCAGCACCAACCAGCGCATCCTCGACGTAAAGGCATCCCTCGCCGCCAGCCGCCCCGTCCTCACCCCCTACCAAGAAAGCTCCATCCTTTAGCTGAAATTTGCAATCATTGCTATCGGCAACGCTTCTCTCCATATAATTACGCAGAAATACATTACACAACCACAATCAGACTGGAAAAAAGTATTATATTTGCGCATATTCTTAAGGAGTTAAGTCAATATACGGAGATTAACAGAAAATAAAATATGAAATACGGTCTATCTATAGCACTTGCGCTGTTATGGTTTGCGTTCTCCACAAGCTATGCACAAACGCATCTTACCGATTGGACAAATCTAAACAGTAAAAGCACTATCACGTGCATCACCCACAACACGGACTACCTCTACGCATCTACCATGGGAGGCGGCATAGTACAAATCAATAAGCGCACTGGCGAGCAACACTGCATTGACCATGCACAAGATGGGCTTCCTGATAATTATGTACTTTCAGTCACATTGCATAACAACGAGTTATGGACCACAAACCGTTTTTATGGTATATCGCAACGCGCCAATAACCGCTGGTTCAGCCACACCTCTGCCAATACTGGCTTCCGCACAAACCAATGGTTTCATAGCATCGCCTTCGACGGCAACACTACATGGGTAGGTGGTTTGTTGGCACTCTACGAAATGCGCGATGGAAAAGTAGTAAACACCTACGATGTGAATCCATTAAGCAACCACTGCATTGTAACCGCCATTGCTTTTGACCATAACGAACAACTATGGTTCACGGTCTATGACTACAGACGAAAATACGCCCTTTGCACGTTAGACAAAAGTTCAGGGATGGTGGTCGATAAATGCAACGACTATGGCGACGCTTATGCTTTGGCTGTGGATAACGACAACACACTGTGGGTTGCCACCAAACAGGGATTGCTCCACTACACTGACCAATCACAAACCCTATTCAACTCTTCCAACACATCCCTCACAGAGGACGCAGTTTCCGATGTAAAAATTGATGAGCAAAACAATATTTGGTTCATAACCGACCATAATTTGTGCTGTTACAACCGCACCACGTTCACTACATACCCTATCCCTTATTCTGACGACTTCTTGCGTTGCTTTGACATCGACGGCAAAGACATTTATGTCGGCACTCATCAACATGGTATGCTCTCCCTAACAAACAATGCCCTTACCCCTATCACCTACACTTTTCCTAACGCTCCAACGTCATCTATGCGTGGTGGTTGCGTGGACAAACAAGGGCGTTTTTGGGCAGGAACTATGACAGGAGCATTTGCCTATAACCCAACTGACGGCACAACAGAAATACTACCTATGCGTCAGATTGACGAGATTGTATCTGATAATAAAGGTGACGTTTGGCTAAAACCTTTCAACACGGATGACACTTGTCTCATTGAAATAACACCCACCGACACCATAGCATACCGATACGACCAATATCCATTCAACGACAATTACATTTGCCAAATGCGTTTCGACCACACCAATCGCCTGTGGCTTGCCACCACACATGGGTTGATATTTCGCGACAACGGACAATGGCATGTCTATTCCACCACTAATTCAAATCTCCCTACCAACTATATATACAGTATAGACTTCGACAGCCAAAACAATGTTTGGTGTGGCACTTTCGGAGCAGGGCTGACCTGTTTTAACGGCACAAGCTTCACAACTTACACCACCAAACAAGGTCTTGAGTCTGATTTTGTAGCAAATGTATGTGTAGACAAAAACGATGTCGTATGGTTCAACTGTCGCAGCAGCCAATACCCAGAAATATACGGTTTGGGATTATCGTCGTTGCATAATGGGCAGCTCAAAACATACACTGCCAACAACTCACAGCTTGCAAGTAACACTATATGGGACATAGAGGCTGACGCAAAAAACAACCTATGGCTCGCCACTGGCGACGACAAGGGTGTTACACAGTTCGATGGCACACATTGGAACATATACAATACCGACAACTCTGGGTTGGCACTCAATGAAGCAACACATATAGCACTCGACGAGTATAATCGCCGAATTTGGTTTACATGCTACACTGGTGGTGGCGTAACGTATGCTAATTTGCAATACGACAACTCTGCTGTTACCACTTTAAACGCAAGTAAAGAACTGACCATACGTAATAATCATGTATTATTAGATCTTCCTGCCAATGTTTCTGTGTTCGATACCACAGGCCACCTTATATTATCCGACTACGGTACAAATATCGACCTCTCCAACCTCCATAGGGGCATATATATCGTTCACACTTCCAAAACAAATTACAGAGCAACCCGAATAATCATTCCGTAGTTATTCTCAATCATTAATGATTTCCTCGTATAGATACAAGCCCCCCCAATCCTCACCATATTATAATCAGCGAACGATAGCATCCCATAACATATTCCCTATTAGTATTTTAGACTTTTGGGGAATATGGGGATTTTTACTATATTTGCAAAGTATAATCATTCATTTAATAATTTAATTTTTACGCTATGAACAAACTCTTCAAACTCGTGAGACATCTGACGATGTCGCTGTTTGCAATGGCAACCTTAATTGGCACAACAGCTAACGCCGAGCGTTTGCTCACCGAAAATTTTGAATACAATCTCGGAAATCTGTATTCCCAAGGTGGCTGGCTGAAATACGGCACACAAGCAGCTGGCCCAGTGCAAGTGATTGACAATGCGCTCACCTACCCCGACTACCAAGACAAAGCCGTGGGCAAGGCTGTGCACCTCACCCAAGTGGCATCGGGCGAAGATTTGATGCGCGCTGTGAGCGAAACAGCCATCTCTTCTGGAAAAGTGTATCTGTCAGCATTGGTAAAAGTGAACGCTGTGGCCGACGACCAGTATTTCCTGGCGTTTATCCAACCCACCTCTGCTGGTATCGTTGACAAAAAAACGCCACCAGAAAACACTCGCCTGATAGCATCTAAAGGCAGTGCCGATGGCAAATTTGTGTTTAAAATCTCGCGCAATAGCGCCACCTTATTCGAATCAACCGAGGAATTCGAACTTGGAAAAACCTATTTGGTGGTGATGAGTTATGAATTTAAGGAAGGCACCAAAAACGACGTGGTTCAACTTTGGGTAAACCCTGCTGTGGCAAGCACAGAACCACAACCCAACGCCGCCATCAATTCTGCCACCCACACTGGTGCCGACATGAAGAGTTTCCAAGCCATCGAACTTCGTCAAGGTTCTTCTGCCACCAAGGTTGGACCAGAAGTGATTGTCGACGCTATTCGCGTGGGCACCGCATGGATCGACCTCTTTGATGTGGCATCTACCGAGCCAACCATGACCGTAACCCCAACCGTGGTTTACGACGGTTCTGCTGTGGCAATCGGCTCAAGCACCACTTACGCCACCTACGCAGTGGAATACGCCAACTTAGAAAATCCTATCGACGTTTACCTCACTGGTGCCAACCGCAACCAATTTGAGGTTTCTGCCGAAACTATTCCTGCTGGTAGCGGCAAAGCCACTATCACCCTCACCTACAAGCCGCAGGCTATAGGCAAGCACACCGCACGCATCAATTTTGAAAGCACGGTGAGCACACTCAACACTGGTTTTGCAGCCACAGGTATCGCTTGGGACCCTGCAAATCCGCCAATGATTGTAGCCCACAGCGGAGGTTTGACTCCTTTCACCTGCAAGGCTGGCGAACAGCAAAAGCAAACCATCACCGTCACCACCTCCGACCTCCCCGACTACGGTAAGGCTGCTGTGAAGGGTTTGAGCAACGGCGCATTTATCATCAGCACCGCCACTTTGCTCAAAAACGGCAACACACAAATCAACATCACTTTCAAGCCTCTCGTTCCAGGCGACTACGAGGAAGTGATTGAGTTTAGCGGTATCAAGGCTGTAACCGAAACGATCCGCATCTACGGTACAGCAACCGAAAACGGCACCACCGAGGACCGCGAAGGCGACCGTCTGCCTCTCGACGATAGCAAGCCATTGGCTTCATACATGCAAAACTTCGACGGTGTGACCAAAAACAAGCCTTTGAGCATCGAGGGTTGGAAGAACCTGGCACAAGTGGGCAACCGCGCATGGTGGGGCTACACTTGGGATGACGGCAACGGCGCAGCTAAGGTTACTCCTTACGATAGCAAGATGGAAGAAACCACTCCTTGCGTGATGACGCTCGTGAGCCCTGCTCTCGACTTCAAGAACACGCCAAACCCTGTGCTCACCTTCAAGGTAATGGGCACACTCATGCGTGATGGCATGGCCGACCAACTGGAAGTGTGCTACATTGAGAAAGACGGCGAAGGCATGTATGTGCAGCCTATCAACGGCCTCAATATCCCTGCTTCTCCCGACAAGAACGAAGAATGGGTGCCTTACACCATCGACCTGAAGGGCCTCGACTTGGCTGATGTGTTCTTTATCGGCTTCCGCTTCAACAGTAGCCGTGGCGCAGAAAGCACCACTTCATACTACATCGACGACTTCAGTTGGGGACAAACTAATGTGCCTCTGATTCGTCCAAACATTCGCGAAGGTTCTTTCAAAGCCACCGCTGGCAAGAAAGCCACCAGCCCCGACATTGAAATTGAAGGTATCGCACTCACCAGCGACATCAAGATTTCGCTCTACGGCGCACACAAGGGATTCTTCACCCTGAGCACCACCACCCTGCCTGCAGCTGGTGGCAAGTTCAACCTCGACTTCCTCAACACCGAACCAGGTGAATACGCTGTGGAAGTGGACCTCAACTCTGAAGGCGCACCTCTCACCGCCGTTATCGTGGGCGTGCAAAACGAAACAGCCACCGGCATCACCGATGTGATTGTGGATTTGTCACAACCTGTAAGTGTTTACGACATTCAGGGCCGCGCCCTCATCACCAACAAGCAAATCAGCAGCACAAGCGAACTGAAGAGCGCGTTCGGCGAAGGCATCTACATCGTGAAGCAAGGCGAAAAAGCATGCAAAGTGAAACTCTAATCAACAACTCGAAATTCAAATTATCGAAATCTCGATAATTCGATAGTCCGATAACAAAAATGGAGAGATTCTTTCGGGGAATCTCTCCATTTTATTTTTTTTATTTTATACTCTTGCGCCGTGCGCCTTATTCCTCATACCATGTAGAATACATCAGGTAGTTTTTAGCGATTTTCACGTTGATTTCCTTTGCTTGCGCAGGGTCAACCATCTTTTTGAACTTCGCTGGACTGCCTGCCCACAGTTCGTGAGGGCCAATCTTGGTGCCGCCGAGCACCACGCTACCAGCAGCCACAATAGCACCTTCGCCCACTTCTGCGTGGTCGAGAATGATGCTGCCCATGCCAATCAGCGCCATATCGTGAATAGTGGCACCATGCACCACCACATTGTGGCCAATCGACACATCGTTGCCGATAGTGGTCACTGATTTCTCATACAGCGTGTGAATCACCGCATTGTCTTGAATGTTCACACGGTTGCCAATCTTAATGGTGTTGACATCGCCACGGAGCACAGCACCAAACCAGATGCTGCAATCGTCGCCCATGGTCACATCGCCCACGAGCACTGCATTGTCGGCAAGGAAGCAGCCCTTACCCATTTTGGGATCGAAACCCCTAACTTTTCTGATAATTGCCATAACTTTTATATTGATTTACATTTTTGTTCAAGCCATTGAGCCTCGTCGGCACTGAGCAATGGGCGCAGACGCTCGCACACCATAGCGTGGTAGTCGTTGATTTGCTTCACTTCCTCGCGGCTGAGCATATCCATATCCATCAAAGTGGTGTCGTAGGGGAAAAGCGTGAGCGATTCAAATTTGTAGAATTCGCCCCACTCTTCATTGCTGCACGCTGGCACGCAAAGAAGCAGGTTTTCGGTGCGTATGCCGTATTCGCCTGTCTTGTAGATGCCCGGCTCATTGCTGGTGACCATACCCAATTCAAGAGGTGTAGGGTTCGCCTCCATACGAATGCTCTGCGGACCTTCGTGACAGCCCAAGAAGTGGCCCACGCCATGTCCTGTGCCGTGCAGATAAGTCATGCCCTCATTCCAGAGCGGACCACGAGCCAGCACGTCGAGTTGCACACCCATAGTGCCTTTGGGGAACACCGCACGAGCCAGTGCCAAGTGTCCTTTCAAAATGAGTGTATAGTCGTGCTTCTCTGCCGCTGTGGGGTTGCCGAGGCTAATAGTACGAGTGATGTCGGTGGTACCTTCCAAATATTGTCCACCTGTGTCGATGAGCAGCAATCCCTCTGGGGCGAGGGTGTAAGCCGATTCGTCGGTCGCCTCGTAGTGCACAATGGCACCATGATCCTTATAGCCGGCAATCATGTGGAAACTGTCGCCACGATTCGATGCGTAAGTGGCACGCTCCTGCTGAAGACGGCGGTCAACATCCATTTCAGTAATGCCGTTAGCCACATTCTGCTCCAGCCACATCATCATGCGCACCATGGCCGCGCCATCATAGAGCATGGCTTGACGGAAGCCCGCTATCTGACACTCGTTCTTCACGCCTTTAAGCGCAATCACTGGCGACGCCATATAGGTTTTGTTGCAAATCATCGCCTGACCGAGAGCGTCGCTCACACGGTTAGGGTCAACCATCACCGTGGCTGTGCTGCTGATTTTGCCGAGGAATTTCTCAATATCGTCGTAATCCTTGATTTTCACGCCGTATTTCTTCAGGTGGTCCTTCACTTCAGAGGTCACCTTTTCAGAGTCGATAAACAGCACTCGCTCATCTTCGCTCACATACGCAAATGCGATAACCACAGGAGTGTAGTCCACATCGCTACCACGCAAGTTCAGCAGCCAAGCGATCTCGTCGAGGGCGGTGATGAGCAATCCGTCGGCATCGGCAGCGTCGAGGGCATCAACCACGCGCGAAATCTTGCTATCCACATCTTCACCAGCCAATGCCTCATCGTGTACGAATGCAGGATTCATCGGGCGTGCAGGGCGGTCGGTCCAAATGGCCTCGGCGGCACGGAAATCGGGGGCAAACATAAAGCCATTCTGAGCGCAGAACATTTCAATGCGGTTCGCCTCAATCAGCGAAAACAATCGTCCGTCCACACCCACCACGGCATCTTCGTCAAGCACCTCGCCGAGCCATTCGAGCACGGTGGGTTCACCTGGGATATTCTCCTTGTGGAGCGTGAAGCCAGATCCTTCAAGTTGCTCTGCCGCTTGCAGAAAATAGCGGGAATCGGTCCAAAGTCCGGCATCGTCGAGCGTAACCACAGCCGTACCGTTGCTGCCTGTGAAGCCGCTCACATAGTCACGAAATTTCCAATGCTCACTCGGATATTCACTCTGGTGAGGGTCGGTGCCAGGAATAATCACTGCATCAATATGCTTACTGCGCATCAAATCACGCAGTGCCTCAAGATGAGGAAACGTTTCTTTACTCATCGGTTATATAGTTTTTAATTTTAGTAACTCACAAAGATAACGATTTTTTCCCAAAATCCCCCAAATTATCCAGTTTCCCCTCAAAGCAAAGATGCTAACGTGATGAAAAAAAACACCTATTTAATCCATTTTAAACCTATTAACACCTAATTTTATTTTTGTGTAAATGGATTTTAATTGGGTTAAATCGGTGTTTTTTATCAAACAAATCGGACTAAATCTAATGTCTTTTTTCTCCTAAAATTGGCTTTTATAGTTTGAGTGGGCTGAAATAATTATAACCCGATGTTTCCGGTTTCCCCGATGTTTTACAACCCAATTTATCGGATTCCCCCGATGTTTCACAACCCGATTTATCCGATTTCCCCGATGTTTTACAACCCGATTTATCGGGTTTCCCCGGTATTTTTTGGTTTAGGCATGGGGGCAACATGTTTGGCGGTTCAAAAAAAATATGGGCGACCTCGGTGATGAGGTCGCCCATACGAGTTATGTGGAAAACATTAGTTGTTTTCGGGGATAGGGATTAGTTGCGGAGCTTGAGAGCCTTAACTGAGCCGTCGCTGTACTTGCGAACGATGATGTAGATTTGACCATCGTTTGCCTCAGGTTTAGCCACCTTCGCGCCACCTACGGTGTAGTAAGCTTCACCCACTACGGTCTTGCCGCTCACGTCGTTGATGCCAGTAGCCTCCTCAACGTTGAGGGTCAGAATCCAAGGCACACCTTGCACTTCAGTTTCAGGAGCCTTAGCCACGTAAGCAGGAGCACTCTTTGATGCTGAGAAATAAGGCTTCACATAGAGTGTAACTGTCACGCCCTGAATAGGAGTAGTCACGGTAGCGTCGTTGCCATCGATCTTAATCATTTCAGGAACATCCCATTTCAAGTTTTCGGCAGTGCCGACGTTGAATTTGTTCTTGGTCACATTTGTGTAAGTGTCGCCTTCTGCAAGAACCACAGCAGCAGCGTGAGCCTGAACTTGAGGATCGCCGGCTGCGATTACTGGAAGTTGATAAGAGTAGTTGTCTGCTCTTACCCAAGCAGGAGTGTCTTGACCTTCGTTGAGGTCGAGAGCCACGAGTTCCTTAACGCCCACGCCTGTACCAATCACGTTGTTGTCGCCATAGCTTGCGCCTTCGCCCTTAGCCGAGAGGTCGTTGAGGTAGTAAGAGTTGGTGCAAGAGTTGTTGTCGCCCCAATACTTCTCTTCTTCGCCCTTAGTGGTACCCACGAGAGCACCACCGCAACCTTCGTCAGCAGTGATAAGACCCACGTTCACGCAGTTCACAAGTTGAGTGCGAGCCACCTTTGCGTAATAGCTTGGAGAACCTACGATACCACCAACGCGTGTTCTACCTACGATAGGACCAGCGTTGAAGCAGTTCTTCAATGTGGCTTGTGCGCTACCTGCGATACCGCCCACGCCATAGTTGTTCTTCTCGGCAGTAGAAGTGGTAGAAATCTTACCCACGTTCACACAGCCTTCAAACACTGAGGATTCGCTATTGTTATTACCAACCACGCCACCTGCATTGTATTGAGCCACGGTCACATCACCATAGTTGATACAGTTGGTGATTGAGCTGTTTTTACCTGCGAGGGTGTAGCAGATACCTGCTGCGCCCCAGAAGCTTTGCTCGATTGAACCATAGTTGTAGCAGCTGTCGATATAAGTATCTTTGGTTACATAAGCCACGATACCAGCAATCTGCTGAGCCTCCGATGCCACGTTACCAAAGTTTGCACAATTCTTGAACACCACTGGATAAGCTTCGGTTGGAACCGACTTGTAGTTACCAGTGATACCGCCTGTGTAAACGCTCTTGGTGTTGGTCACATAACCGAAGTTAGCACAACCTTCGAAAATAGAACCAGCAGAGTAGAACGCCGCGATACCGCCCATCGATGATGATGAAACAGCCTTAGTTGCTGTAGCAGTGATGTCGCCACGGTTGATACATCCGATATAGTGGCAAACGCTATTGCCTGCTGTAGCCACTTGGATAGCTGTGATACCGCCAATATTAGCGTTACCAATCACATCACCCTTGTTTTCACAGCGGTCGAAGGTGTAAACATAGCCACCAGACTTACCGCCACAGTTAGCCAAGATACCGGCACTTGAGCCAGAATTGATTTCGCCCTCGTTCACACATTCCACAAACTTAGCAGGATATGCGTAAGCTGCAATACCTGCTGCATAGCCAGCTACTGTATTAGAGGTAATCTTACCTGTGTTGACACATTTCTTAAATTCTGTGTCTTCATATACGTAAGCTGCAATACCAGCCACATAAGTAGAAGGAGTTGATACCTCACCAGTATTCTTCACTTCTTCAAGAACTGCACCTTGGTAAACATAACCAGCCACACCTGCAATGTAAGAGGTGGTACCGGTCACCTTACCGGTGTTCTTCACATTATAGAGCTTACCATAGAGCTTACCTACCACGCCACCAAGACGACCGAGTTTGGTAACACCCTTTGGGCCGCCAAGACCGCTTTGGGTTTCGCCAGCAGCGGTAACATTTCTTACCTCGCCATAAGGAGAGATAGTAGAGAAGAGCGAACCGTCGCCTTCAAACTTGGTCTTGTAGGTATAGCCTTTCACTTCAAATCCCTTACCGTCGAAGTTACCTGCAAATGGAGTGATACCGTCAGAGCCGAGAGGCTTGATGCCACCTTCCACGCCAGTGAAGTCGATGTCGTTGGTCAGCACCACGTATGTGCCCTTGAGGTTGTCGGCTGTGCTTGCCATAAAGTCGGCAAGAGCATTCCATTCTTGAGCGTTGGTGATGCGCCATGGGTCATCAAGTATACCAGTACCCTGAAGTGGGCAGTTAGGAAGTACAGAGATTTGGATAATCTTAGAGAACTTGCCGTTGGTGATGGTCAGCGTGTCCTTAATCACTTCTTGAGTGGTAGGAATACCCTTCAGCACATTGCCTTCAAGCTTGAAGTGGGTGCCTTGAGCGAGAGTTGCCACGCCATTAACCACGGTTGCGTCCTCTCTAAGATTCTTACAGGTCAAGCCTGGGAAAACGATGAGCTTAGAAGAGATAGCTTCAATAGCACGTTCGTCGTCGGCAAAGAGTTTCAATACTGGATACTTGCCAGCCTCGAATTTCCAAACTTCAGTATCAAAGCCTTCAAGAGCGGTGCCTGAGGTGAGGAAGCTTGTTGCCACGCCAGTCATACCTTCATGGTCGGCATTTGCATCAGCAGGAATGTCGAGAATTTGGATATCCCAGTAGTTGCCACGAATGTCCTGAGATGTACTTTGTGATTCACCACCAGCCATAGCACCGTTGGTAGCTGCATCACCAGAGAACACTGTACCAAAGTTCACACAGTTGATCATATCGTTGCGGTAGTAGCTGGCTGTAGTGGTTTCCAAAATTGGTCCCCAGTAACCTACGATACCACCTGCACGCTTGATTTGAGCAGAAATTGTACCTGCGTTCACACAGTTCACAAACTTACCGCCAGATGATGAAGTACCGGCGATACCACCAGCCGACTGAAGTTGGGTTGCGAAGTTGGTTGCGAGTTGACGGATTTCAACACGACCCACGTTCATACAGTTTTCAATCACACTGTAAGTAGCACCTGCGATACCAGCTGTCTGTCCGTAGCCACCTACGATGTCACCTGCGTTGAAGCAGTTCCTAATCTTACCTTCCTTGGTGTTTTGACCAGAAATACCACCAATCCAGCACGATACGCCACTAATGTCGGCGTAGTTGCGGCAGTTTTCTACCAAACCGCTATTATAAGCAACCACTGCACCAGAAGTAGCGAAGTAGTTGAGTTGGCAGTCGGCAGCCACGTTGAGGTTCTTCACCACACCGTCGGCGCCAAGGCGACCTACAACACCCTTGTGCGACTTGCAATCATTGGTGTTGAGTGTGCCCCAAGAGGTTTCTGTACCTTCGGTCTTCCAAGCCACAGCGTCGAATTTCATCTTGTGGATGAAGAATCCGCCACCATCGAGAGTTCCTTCGAAGGTGTTATGAGCGTCGCTCATGTCAGAGCAAATACCCAAGAACGACTGGTCGTATTCGAGGTCGATGTCGTTGGCGAGTTTGAAGTAAACGCCTGGGAAGAGTTGCTTCTTCTCGGTAGTGAGTTTTGAGAGAAGAATGAGATCGGCCTTGGTCTTGATGAGGAATGGATTGCTTTCCACACCACCACCTTCGTAAGGAATAGGAGCTACCTTCATGAAGCGATAGTAGCGCATGTATTTCACTGAAGGAACATAGAAGAATACGGTGTCGGTACCAAATTCGCTATTTTCGTTCAGAATGATTTCATTGTTGGCATTGATACCAGCATAGTGACCTTGTGCTTTGAGCACATCGCCATCAAGGAATGCAACCGACACAGCAGCGTCTTTATTCACAACTGCCTTCTTTGTGAAGGTGTCGAAACTTGCGCCCTTAGGCATTACCACTGCCATGGTGGCGAGTTTTGATGCCTCGGTGTCCTTAAATGCGGTAAGAGCTGGATATTTGCCAGCCTCAAATGTCCAAACCTTTGAGTCGAAGCCAGCAGGACCAGCAGCACCCACCAGTTGCTCGGTGTCAACACCGTATTCAGAATTGGTGAAATTTACGATTTGCTTATCGAAGTAAACGTTGGTCAATACAGGCTTAGAGTCCTTCATAATCACACCAATGATTTCATTGTTTTGAACATTGGGTTGTGATTGATATTGATAAGTTTCAGATACGATGCTACCAGCAGAGTAAACGTTGGTCATCTTACATGGGGTAAGTGGGTCGCCACTTGCCACTTGGTAGTCAATAATTCTACCTACTGCACCACCAGATGAGCGAGATGACATTGCGTCGATGCGGCCATTGAAGAAGCAGTTCTCCATGTCACCGCGCAGGTAACCTACCACACCACCTACAATAGGACCAGAAGCGTAAGTGCTCATTGTACCCACTGCAAAGCAGTTCTTCATGGTAGAGGCAGAGTTGAAACCTACCACACCACCTACGGTCTGATATTGTGATCTGAGTGAACTTGCGTCGATAGTGCCAGCGAACCAGCAGTTCTCCATTGTGGTGAAGAACAAGTTACCAATCACACCACCCACTGGCAAACCAGGAGTTGCGGTGCTCATAGTAGCAGAGAGAATCTTCACATTCTTGGCATAGCAGTTCACCACTGGACCGTGACCTTCGCCAGCCACACCACCAGTATAGCCATAGTTGCCAGAGATTTCGCAATTCTCAACCTGTGCGTTGCTCAAGCCAGTAGAGATACCAGCCACAGCACCCACGCCATAACTTGTGGCGGTGATGGTTGAGTTCTTAACAGATACGTTTTCAATTGGACCGAGAGCCCAACCCACGATAGCAGCTGCGTAAGCGTTGCCACATTTGATGGTTGCGTTCTCCATCTTCAAGTTCTTAATCACAGCCACGGTGTCGGTGCGGCCGAAGAGTGCTGCGTAAGAAACGCTTCTATCCACATACAAGCCCTTGATGGTGTGGTTGCCACCATCGAATGTGCCTGCGAAGATATGCGACCAGTCGGCACCGATAGGAGTGAACTTATAGCCCGCCATATCGATGTCGTTTTCCATACGGAAATACTTGCCGAGGAATGCACGGCAGTAAGGATTGGTCAAAGGAGGGGTTGTGCAATTAAGGTCGGTGATTTCTGCCACCTTATCGCTAAGGAGGATAAGGTCGTCGCGAGTCTTAATCAAATAAGGACTTGCTTCAGTACCTTCACCTTGAAATTCGGTCACGCTGAGTGATGGATATTGAATATCCACACCAGTGGTGATACCGCAAGAGTCGTAAGCGGCCACGAGGTAGCGGCTGCCCTTAGTTGTTCCAGTCACCACACCCCAATTACTCCAGCTGAGGCACTTCAAATCAGTTGCCACAGTGGTAACAGCGTCGGCAGCTTCAATTTTTGCACCTTGTTCGGTGAAAATGAGATTATAGCTGTAGAAATCGCCGTATTCAGAGTTGTAAGCCATCAGCGACGATGGAATAGAGGCTGTCTTGTTGCGATTGAGGTCGATTTGCACGGTTTGTCCATAGTCGCCCAAGTTTTTGATTGTAGCCACATTCTCCGCTGTCTGTTTAAACACCACGCCGTAGGATTCAATTTCTCCTCCAGTGTGCTTCTTGCCAGTGAACACTGCGTTGCACTTTTCAAGTTCGGTGTTATACACCACCGAGAAGAAGGCCCACTTAGTGTCGGTGGGCTTTGCTTTCACGTAAGCGCCCCACGCGTCGGTGAGTTTAATAATACCATCGGCAGTAACCACACCAGCCACAGCCTCATCAGCTGTTGGTGAGCCGTCGGCGAGATTAGTTTTCGCAAACACCACGTCGCCGTAAGTCTCGTGCTGTCCCATTACCTGATAAGGTACGGTGATAGCACCAGTGGCAACGTCAACTTTTGCCTTGAGCACGGAGCTGTAGCCCTTTGCCCAGAAGTTGGTGATAGCAATGGAGTCGGTTCCCAAAGCAGCCACAGTGACCGATACGCCATTGTAGCCCGATGTGAGCATCGACTTGCCCGTGAGCACATACTCACCTTCAAGAGCCTTCACAGAAGCCACCTTCGCAGGGGCTTGCTTGGCTCTCTTGCTTGAAGAAGCCTTTTCCGCAGCAGCAACTTTAAAGTCGGTCACAGGTGTGAATTGGGTGGCGATGCCTGCCTGATAGGTGGCTGTGCCTTCCACTTTCGCAGCTTTCACGACTGAAGCTGGAGCATCCTGATTAACAGGAGCACATGCTTGCGAAACGACATCTTGCGCTTGCGCGCTGAAGGCTGTGACAGCTATCGCTATCAGCAGTCCCCATAAAGATTTTAGTCCTTTCTTCATGTTCATGTGAATTTGGTTAATAAATTAGTTAATATAAAAATTTGTTGTTAGTTCTGACTTCCAAGCACGATGTTGATTTCTGTGGTCACATCGGTCACATCCACGTTGCCATCGCCATTGAGGTCGCCACCTTCAATTTGGATTTGCCCCAAAATGGCGTTGATGAGCATCGTCACGTCGGTCACGTCCACGTTGCCGTCGCCATTGAGGTCGCCCACGATGGCCTTATCTTCCACGGGGCGCACAAAGGTGATGTCGTCGACGTAGCAAGGGGCGGTGCGATTGCCCGTATATTCCAAAATGCGCACTTCCGAGCCTTTCGGTATCACGGTGGTGAACAGCAGTTTCACATTTGTGCCAGCTCTCACGGTCACCGTCTCCACGCCAGTTTCGTCTTTCAGCGAGGTCCACGCTGTGGCACCCGGCTGACGATAATAGGTGCGGACAATGCTGGTGGAACTGGTGGGGTTGAAGAAGCGATAGGAGAATACGTTCACTTCCCAAGCCAGGGTGTCGCTAACCAGTTCGCTACTGCGAAGCATTGAGCAGGCATACTGTCCGTTGCCGGCGTTTTCGCCAGCGGTGGCGGCTATTTTCGCATTGTTTTTCAATGTCCAAGTGGTGAATTTGCCCTTCACAGTTGAGCCGTCCACTTTCACATCCTCAAAGTCCTCAACTTGGGTTTCATATTGCTGCACAGCGAGTTTGAAGCTTACCGAGCCATCGGCACTGCGTGCTATGTCGGAAATGCCGAAATCGCTCATTCTGCCATTCCATGAGCAGAGGTTTGGCGAGGTGGTGTTGTCGATAGCGGTCACATTGCCTGTTCCGGGGAATGGGTCGGCATCAGAGTCGGTGGTGCCGCCTGTGGCACGTAGCAGCTGATAATAGCTGTGCTTGGGATTGCAGTTCACCTTATTATATTCCCACACGTCGGCGTTGGTCGAGTCCACACGCCAAATCAGCATACCCTCGCCAGGGAGATATGCGTCCCAGCCTTCTTGCTTACGGCTTTCGAGCAGGAAAAATTCGTTGTCGGTATTGCTGTCAAGTCTGTAGCCCTTGTTGCTGGAGGTGATGGGGCTTACGGTGTAGGTGCCTTTCTTATTCAGTTTCTCCGGGGTTGAGAATCCTGCCGCATAACGCTCGTAGGCGCTGTATGCGCATGGGGTGCGGCTCTGGTTGAGGTAACTGCCTTGCGCCATCAGGGTCCATTTGCCCGGCGTCACGCTTGAGCCGCCGCTACCTGTGCCGTCGGTGTCGTAAAGGTCGGCTATGCCCAGCACATGGCTGAACTCATGGCAAATGGTGCCAATGCCGTCGATGATTTTCGACTGCGGACGGCCGTAAAGTTCGGTGGAGCAGGCATATCTGCCAAATCTCACGCCATCGAGCGATTTCGACAGCACTGTGGAGGCATGAGGCCAGAGCAGTCGGCTATCGTTGCCCGAAAAGTTGCTGCCGCCACCGGCAAAGAGGAAAAACACCATATCCACGGTGTTGTCGCCGTCGCGGTCGTAGTCTTTATAGTTCACCAATGAATCGGCAGCGTCGAGTGCGGCTTCCACCAAGGCTTGCGCATTATTGGATTGGCGTGCATCGTATTGGGAATAGTCGATGGTCACGGGGCCTACCACATCAAATGCTGGGTCGAATTCGCCAGCCGAACTGCTGTAGAAGTAGTCGCGTACCGAACCGGTGTAGGGAATTAATTCAGGGAATTGGGCGTTGCTCATGAAGCCCTTGTAGTCTTTCTGGTTAATCATGTCATTAAATAAGGTGTGCGCGTCGTCGAACACGAATGGGCAGTCGTTATACGCCACCAAAATCACCAGTCCTCGGAAATTTTTATAGTCGTATCGCCCAGTGTTGCCGTGCAGACGGCGTTTGGCGCGCTTGGCTGCCACGATTTTTGCATCGGGGGCAAGGTAGCGTGTGGTGGAGGCGAGGGCAGCCTTTTCCACAGGCGTGCGCATGGCGGCATCGTGAGCCACTATTGTGCCAGCCACAAGTTCGTTGTTCTGAAGTGCCGCATATTTGTAATATCCGTCATCGGCATCTTTCACCACGGTGTATCCGTCGGCTGTGGTACTGAAACTAAACCATTCATCGCCATGAAGTAATAATGTGAGGGTGGAGCCATCGGGCTGCGTCACCACCGCGGGGTCGGGGCATGCCACCACAGCATTGGCACTGCTATAGCCACACAGTAGCCCCAGCAACACCATCGCTCCTTTGAGCATTTTTTTAAATTTTAGAGATCTCATAATCTTATAGTGGTTATATTAACCATTATTTTCTAAAAAATCGCAATAAACACTAATGCGACACAACAAAGATAATAATTATTATTAGTAAAACGCATTTTTTACGGCATAAATTTCACATTACCACGCAATTTTTCTAAAGTTCTTAACGCAAACCGCTCTTTGACCAAAAATTTCACACTTCCAAACACATTGCACAAATTTACAAATATGCGCAAAAACCCACCCTCAACGAAAGCGGAACACGAAATATTCTGGAAAAATGAAAGTGCTAACGAATGTCGCCACCCTGCGCGCGTCGGCTCTTGAACTGGCTGGCAGGATTGACCGACGGGCCTCCCGATGGCATGGCGTAGCCCGAATGGGAGTCGCGGCTGTTGTAAATGAGTGCTTCCACAATATTATATATCAAGCCGCCCACGTCCACCGTCACCGGCGCGCCAAAGAGCTTGAATGTGGGTGCCACGATGGGCACGGTTCTCCATGTGTGGGTGTATGCGTCGTAGTAGCGTTGCGCGCCCACCGCCAAACTGAAACTGTCGGAAAATTTATAGCCGAGCGTTCCGCCATACACGGCATTTTGCATCAGCCCCATTCCACCCACCGAATGGTATCGCTGGTCGAAGTAATACTGTCCGAATGCGTTCACGCTCAATGCATCGGTGAGTTGGTAACTGCCGTTCACATACAGTCCGAAATCGTTCCACGCCGAGCGTCCCATGTGGTATTTCACCACGTTAGCCCCCACACCGAGCGTAAGGCGGTCGATAGGCGTGGCTTGCAGTCCGAGGCTGCCTGTGCCGATGTTGCCCAACGCAGGATAAGCAGTGTAGCTGCCGCTGCCAATCAAACTCAAATTCTGGTCGAGCCTCAGCACCTCGCCTCCTGCGCTCCAGTTGCGGCTGAAGGGATTTCCCCTGAAGTCGAACTCATTGGCGGCACGATACACCTGCGGCTTCACACTCAATTCGGGTGTGGATTTGAGGCTGTCGGAGAGTTGGGAGAATTTGTAGTCGAGTTTGAGCGGTTCGGGTGGCGTGTAGTTATTCAGTTTCGGTGCCACGATATTGGGCGTGATAATGGAAATCTGCGGCGAGGGAATTATCTTCGATGCTATCGACATCGGAACAATGGGCTGAAAGCGAAATGTGGTGTCGCTCTGGGCAAAACCACCCAAAGCACCAGCCATCACGCCTATGGCGAAAATCAAAGTGCGCTTCTTCATCATCATGAGCCACATTTTAAAACCATCGCAAATTTACAAAAAAACTACCCACGCGCAACAAAATGCTCCTTTTTTTAGCGCAAATTGATTGTAATTCAAATATTTTCACTAAATTTGCACCCGAAAACTGAAAGGAGGTTGATTCTTAAACCCGTCAGAGATATAGATAAATTACATATAACCATCTGATTACAGGCTATTTCCGCAATGCCTACATCGTGCTGAAGCCACTCACGAGAGAGGGGCGCAGTAGTCGGTGGAATACCCCTAAGCGGAAAATCAATACTAAATTTATATATATACGAGGTGGAAGGCATCGTGCTTTTTACCCCCACGGCTGAAAGGCGCTTTATGCACCAGTGTCCGTTATTTGTAGCGACGCACACTTTAGCGCGTCGAACTACAAGTGAAAATTAATAACAAATCAATATAACAACAACAATTTAAAACTTTTAGAATTATGATCGTAGTTCCAGTAAAAGAAGGCGAAAACATCGAACGCGCCCTTAAGAAATTCAAACGTAAATATGAAAAGACCGGTATCGTTAAAGAACTTCGTGCCCGTCAACAATTCGACAAGCCATCTGTAATCAACCGCAAGAAAATGGCTAAGGCTGTTTACGTTCAAAAGCTTCGCCAAGTAGAAGACTAATCACAGTCTCCCACTTTCGGGTAAAAGCAAAATAGGCTGCTCCACTCCCCACGAGTGCGAGCAGCCTATTTCCTTTCCATCCCCATCACCCCCCACCCTCCTCATTTCCCTCATTTCCGGCGTGCTATAGCACCGAAGGATATGAGATTTTTTTTGCTGGTTTGGAAATTATTATTAATTTTGCACCGACAATACTAACATGTGAGGCTCTCCAAGCGGAGATTAAAAGGGAATCAGGTGAAAATCCTGAACAGTCCCGCTGCTGTAAGTTTCCTGAAATAGTATCGTTTCACACAATATGCCACTGGTAAATTTCGCTCTCTTTTAGCGACTACATCACCACCGGGAAGGCGTGAGGCGATGGAAACAAAGTCAGAATACCTACCTCTACATGCAGCCTTGTTATGGTTCACGTGGACATGAACCGAGGCAGCAACACCCAAAATGATGTGGTCGCAACAAACCCAACATTTTTCATTTTGACAGCCGATTGCCCCACCACGCGCTGTGTGGCATTATGCCTGACTTGGAGCCAAAAGCCTCTCACACCCACGCGAACTTTTAAAAACGGAGTTTGTTATAACACAATTATATTATAAACAGTTTAAAAGTTCAGAAAAATGAAGAAATTTTACACGCTTCTCTTCGCACTTTTGTGTGCAGCAACAATGGTGGCACAACAACCAAATGTGGCACGCAACCAATCAGTTAAGAAGGCTCCAACTAATGCAGCAGCTTTCTCATTCAACGACATCCAAAACTGGACTGGCGAAGGCAGTAAAGTAGCCGCTATGGCACTCAAGTGGACCAACAGCGAAAACGCTTTGGTGTTCGGCTACCGCTTCGAAGGCACCAAGACTGGTGAAGAAATGGCTATCGACATCGTTGCCAACAACCCACGCCTCTTTATGCTGATGCAAAGTGGCACCGCTTACGGTTCTGCTATCGGTGGATTTGGCTGGGACGCGGACAACAATGGTTTCTCTCTGAAGAACACCGACGAGGTGGTACAACCCGACGCAAGAGGTATCTACGAAATCACTTCTGGCTACAGCTTCGACTCTTATACTTCAGTAAGCGAAACCGACTACTGGAACAGCGGTTGGAATAAAGGTTTCTGGAGCTACAACTTGGCTGACGGCGACAACCCAAAAGACTTAGGCTTTGCTTCTGTTGGTTGCTCAAGCCGCACCCTTACTGACAAGAGCTGGGATATGTGGATGTACTCTCTGATGAGCGGCGGAACTGATTGGGGTCCACTGGTGTCTGCTCCATCTAACCAAACTCAAACTGGTGTAGAAGATGTGCAAGCCAACAAGACCGTGGCTGGCGTGAAGTATGTGAACCTCGCTGGTCAAATGAGCGAAACTGCTTTCAGCGGCGTGAACATCGTGGTTACCACTTACACCGACGGCACTACAAGCACTGTTAAGGTAATCAAGTAAAATCCTCACCGTCATGAAGAAGTTTTTTTCTTTTCTCGCTTCTGCCGCTTTGGCAACATGTGCCTATGCACAATACACCAACGGCGTGTTTCTGCTGAATGAGGACTGGTTTGGCCATAACTCCAGCACCGTGAATTTCTATTCCTATGCTGACGGCGCAATCCAATATCGTGTGTTCCAAAAGGAGAACGAGGGTAAAACCCTTGGCAACACCACCCAATTCATGGCGCAAGATGCCAACAACATCTACTTCTGCTCTAAGCAAAACTATGGCTCTACTGGCGGCAGATTCGACATCGTAGATGCGAAGACGCTCAAGCTGAAGCAGAGTTTTGCCACTTTCGCTGGTGACGGCGACACCCGCGCTTGCTACCCTTTCAGCGACACTAAGGTGTATGTAGGCACCACCAAGGGCTTGTATATCTACAACCCCGTTACTGGCGAAATCACATCCACTCCTATCAGTGGCACAGATGCTAAAGAGCCAGGCGAAATGGTGGAAGCCAACGGCAAACTCCTTGTGAACGCATTAAACATGGGCATCTATGTGATCGACACCAATACCGACCAACTCGAAAAGACTATCGAGCTCGGCAAGGGTGCTTGCACGCTCTTTAAGATGAACGATGAAGTGTGGGCTGCTGTGAACAACTGCACCTGGGGCACTCCTTCTGCTTCCAACATTGAACAATTTGTGGAAATCGACACCCAAAGTTTCGAGGCTAAGACTCCTGTAACCGTGCCTATGGCATGTCAGAACTCTTCGTTTGCTTGGAAAAAGACTTCTCCTGCTATCGATGCAAAGAATAGGGTGCTCTATTACGCTCCTGTCGATTGCGGCAACTTTATCAGCAAATACGATATGAATACCGGTGAGTTTACCCAAAACTTCATCACCATTCCACAAGGTCAACAAATGTATGGCAATGTGTGCGACCTCGACCCCAACACTGGTAACTTCGTGGTTGAAACATTTGTGGACTACAGCTCACAAAACTACTATCTCCACATCTACAATAAAGATGGCGAGGAAGTGGGCGAGCAAATCCAGCTCACTAAGGGCTACTGGTTCCCAGCTATGGTGATGTTTGCGAAAGCAGAGCAAACTCCTACCGGCATTACTGACGCTAACGCTGAAAAGACTGTGGCTTCGGTGAAATATTTCAACATTTCAGGCATGAGCAGCAACGAGCCATTCGAAGGCTTGAACATCGTGGTGACCAACTACACCGACGGTAGCCACTCAGCCGTTAAGAAAATGATGAAATAATTCCTTCCAAGGAATAAGCAAAAATAATATATAGTAACACCAAAAATGGCACCCATCCGCGATTGGACAGGTGCCATTACTTTTTAGAAATGATATACAAGTTGTCCCGAAGAAGATGCGATGAAATTCCGTTAGGAATTTGATGTGTGTAGGCAGGTATGCAGAAAAGATGTAATGGAGCGAAGCGAAATGGAATCTTTTCGAAATGCCTGCAATAGATATATCAGGATGTTGCATTCCAGCGGAATGCGACAACATCAAATTGCCCATTGAATGCGAAATCGCATCCCGCTGGGATGCGTATTTGTTATGCGATATTTGCAGGCATTTCGCTTCGGTTATGCTCCATTTCGCTTCGCTCATTTCGCATAACCTTCGCTGCATACCTGCCTACACACATCAAATCCCTACGGGATTTTTTTCAATCATCACTAAATAATCACAGGGGAAACTTGTATATCATTTCCTTACTTTTTTCCCCACATCCCCCACAAAATAATCCCCAAAAACGCTTAACACGTTTTCGGGGATTATTTGCTATTTGCAGCATAAATGGAATGCCGATTATTTCATCATCTTTTCAGAGCGGGTGGTGCCGTCGGTGTAGGTGGTGAGCTTCACGTTCACGCCGTCGAATGCGCTGTCGCTCACTTGACCAGCGAGGTTCACATACTTCACAGAAGCCACAACCTTAGCGGCGGTCACATCATCGACTGCGGTTGGCACTGGTGGCACATCGGTAACGGTGAGTTTATCGATAGCGAAATAGAATGGAGTGTTGGCTCCGTAAGTGCCCTTGTCGGTGGTTGAAAGCACAAAGTTGAGGTCTTTCACGTTGCCGAGGGTGCTCATATCGAACCAAGTCCAATCGGTGAGCGCAGAGAATTTGCCGTTGTGGAAACCTGCCAACTCGATAGAGCATGATTTCTCAGTGTCGGCATCGTCCTTGCCCGATACGGTGAGCTTGAATGAATCGCCCTCTTTGGTAAATGCGTTGGCTGGCGATGCGCCGTTCTTGCAAGCATAATAGCTGTAAGCGGCGATGTTCACATACATGCCCTTCACATAGTAGGTCTTTTCGTCGTCGTACATCATTGTGCAGATGTTTGGCACAAAATCGGGGCAGTAAGCAAACATGTAAGGCACAGAGGCGTCGGCCTTGCCGTTGGCGTTGATACCGCCACCAGCCATGTTTCCCCACTGGTTGGCAATCCAGTTGGTCTGCGTAGCGTTGTCGCCGCACTTCACGATGGTGAAGCCGTCCCAGTATGTGCCATTCCAGCTTGAGCCGCTGGCGAGGTGGCTGAACATGTAGGGAGAGAACTCAAGAATGTACTCATTCTCGTTGTAGGTGTCGCTCCACACTTGGGCATTGCCATTGGTGGTGAAGTTGATCACTTCTGGATAAGCTGGCTTGCTCAAATCCAGCACATAATCGGTTGCCGACATTGCTGTGGCAGCAAAAACCGACATCAAAAAAAGTAATGTTTTTTTCATAATTGTATGAATTGCGATAAATAATATATAGTAATAGTCGTTAGATATGTCAAAAATCAGGCGTTAGGGCTTGTGATATATCCTCACGTAGCCTAACGCCCGATTTGAGATTATTTCAAAATCAGATTGATAAGGGCTGTAACGTCGGTCACATCCACCACGGTGTCGCCATTCACATCCACGGCCACAGGATTGTAGCCAATAGGCTTCTGACCAAGAATGAAATTGATAACCAATGTCACATCGCTAACATCTACGATGCCATCGCCATTGGTGTCGCCAGCGGTCACTTCTGGAAGTGCCTGGTTGGGGTGGAAATCAATACCGCCAGCCACTTCGGTGGAAGTCTCGCCCAGCCAGCCGCAATACTGGTTCACAGCGTTGTGCACCTTAATGAAATGCACCATTGGCAAATGCACAGGCACGCCGTTGGCATCCACTGCCCAATCAATCTTAAAGCCACGGTTCATCACTGCCGGATCCAAGTCGGTGCGTAGAGAGTATGGGTCGTAGTCGGGACGGTTGTCCACATATCCCCAACCCTTGTTCCACTGCACCCAGTAAGTGCCCTTGCCGCTTTCGTCGGTGGCATTGTTGCACAATTTCGAGCCAGTGAAAGTGATGGTTTCGCCCTCTGCCCACTGTGGCCAGTAGCTTTGAGCATGGAACGAGTTTTTATACACATAGCCGCTGACGCTGTCGGGGTTCACATCGTTGCTGGTCCAGCGGATATAGGTGTTGTCGATAATGCTCTTGTTGTTTGGGTCGGGTGTTTTCACCTTGTTCTCATCGGGTTTGTAATAGGTGATGGTGTAGTTGTGCTGAGTTTTTGGCGAATTGTATTCGCTGCCAGCCAGCTCATACCATGGGTCGTCGGGCAGTCCGTTGCCATTGGCATCGTAACTCACCATCACTATGCCCGGTTCGCTGCTCCCACCTGAACTATACTGGTCTGAGAGAAAGGCATTGCCGAAAATTTGGAAATCGTAGTCGCCTTTCACATTCACCACGGGGTGGTCGAAGCCCACCACCACATAGCCGCCGTAGCTGCCAAGGCTAATCATACTGGGCTTGTACACCATAGCGGAGTCGCCGTCTTCCACGTCATAATACCCACAAATCATTTCTTCCGCACGTTTCAGCACGGCTTCTTTAGTGTCGCCAGCATTAGCCTCTGGAATTGAGTTCACAAACTGCCCTGGAGCCGGCAGAAAGTCGTACACCTTCGTGAGAAAAGGCTTGTTCTCTGCCACAGCAGAGAGGCTCATCAATGCAGAGAGCGCCAGTAAAATAGAATTCTTCTTCATATTATTGTTCATTTAAATTATTACCTAAAAATACAAAATGCCCCGGAATGTCGCCTGTGCGCACATCCCACTTTTTCTTGCCGTCTTGACCAAAGCAGTAAAGACGGCCAGGAGTGACATAATCTTTGGCATCGGTCACATATATATCCTTTGTGGCAGGATTCACGGCAATGCCATAGGGTATCTTAATCAGTTTTTCGGTGCCATCGGTGATAAAACTGCGTGTGATCACATCCATCTTGTTCACATCTATCACGGCATAAGTCACCTCGTTGCTCATCGTAATGTAGCTCCACTGGGTAGATACCACATACAGCAAATCGCCATCGAGCCAAAAGCTGCTCACAGGCACATCAAAGGTTTTCACAATTCGGTCTTTTCGGGTGTCGTAGGCATAGAGTCGGCTGGGCACCTCATAATAGTTGCCGCGCGACACCACCCATAGCACGCCATGGCGGTCGGCTTTACACAAGCCCAAATTGATGGCAATGGGAATGCGGCGTTCTTCCTTGAACGTAGCCACATCAATCACCGACAAGGTGTTTTCGTAATCAGGCTTCCTATAACCGCCTGAGTTTGACACATATATCTTGCCGTTCACAATGTCGAGTTGGTCGGGCTGGAAGCCCACAATGCAGCGGTCCACCTCTTTCATGGTAGCAGTGTCGATTTTCGCCACATATCCCTTTTGCTTATAGTCGGGATCCATTTTAACCGGACCGGCATAACTGGTAATGTAGGCGTAGCCCTTGTAAAATTTCACAAATCGGCAGTTGGGAATATCGATTTGCCCCAGTTTCTTCGCTGTGCGCTTATCGAGCACAAGCACCTTGTTGGACACGTTCACCACCACATACAGTTTTGAGCCGTAAATGCCCAAATCGTTGCCCACATCACCCATTTCCTTCACCTCGTAAGGGTTGGCTTTCGGGAAAATGTTGCGAGTGTATTTGCCGGTTCGCGCATCGAACCAGTCGAGCGTCGCCTTGTTTGAACCCATATTTCCCTCGCACAGCAGATAGAAACCGTCAACATCGGTGTATTCGGGCTGCGTGGTGGGCACTTCTTCGGGAATGAACACAATATCCTCGTTGCGGCAGCTCGAAAGAGCCACAGCAAGCACCGCCAGTAGTATATAGATATATCGCATCATTAGAAATCAAATTTAAGAATTAGTTTATAATTTCGTCCAGGCATCGGGTAGTTGAGCACCACATCGTACTGCTGGTTGAGCAGGTTGTTGACCTCGGCGGTCACCTTCATGTTCACCTTGCCGAGGTGGAAGGCGTAGTTGGCGCTAATGTCGTGAGTGTACCACGGTTGCTCGTGGTTGGCAGGAATGTTGCTGCTGTTGTGGTAGCGCTCGCCCACATATATGAAACTGTAGTTGAGCGTGAACTTACGCCACACGGCATTCACCGTGGCGCTGCCGCTATGCCATGGAATGTAGGCAATCTGCCCCTTGTACGATCCGCCATCGCCATAATCATCAGGATAGGAATAGTCTTGCGCCCTCTGGTAGGTGTAGTTCATGCTGATGTCCATCATCACATCGAATGGGAAGTTGAGCGTGGTGCGTGCCGTGAGGTCGATACCACGAATCTTCACCTTGCCAATGTTCATCATCATCCAGCGATACATGCCAGTGCCCTTTGGCACGGCAATAATCTTGTCGGTCACATAATTGTAATAGGCATCGGCGGTCACGCGCACACCACGGTAGAAGCCGTCGGGGCGAATAGTCTGCCACTGGAAGCCCACATTATACTGGTCCACAAACTCAGGATTGAGCGACACGTTGCCGATGTCGGTATAGTAGAGGTCGTTGAACGTGGGCATACGGAAAATGCGCTTGTAGAAGGCGCGCAAGAAGAAGTCGCGTTCCTCCATAGGCTGATAGCTGAAAAACACCGCCGGGGTGAACTCATGCTTCCAAGCGCTGTGGCGCGCCATCACCTCGCCTGCGCTGCGTGCGGTGGCACGGTCGTTGACCATGGTGTAGAGCACCGATGCCTGTGCCTTGAATCGCTGGTAGGTGTAGGCACTTGCCAGTGCCACGAGGGTGGTGTGGCGATTGGGATAGGCGAAATCTGCAAGGGTGGAATTAAGGTAGTTCCATTGGTAGTCCACCGAGAGGTCGGCCTCCCAGTTTTCCAATATGTCGTACTTATTGGCAACGGAGATATAGATTTCGTCTTGCCAGAATTTGTTGTCGAGATAGAGTAGCGTGGTGTCGGGGTTGAGGTAGCGCATATAGTCGCGCGCATACTTGGCGTTCACCATCAGATTGTAGCGGCTGCTCACCTCTTTCTTGAATGTGCTCTGCACGAAGAAGTTGCGGTCCCACTGGCGTTGCGAGGTTTTCCACACATTGTTCACGATAGCACCCGGTATGCCTCGCTCGCTGTCGTAGTAGTAGAATTTCAGGTTCCACACGCCGTGGGGAATGTTGCCAAACAGTCCGCCCTCCATGCGCAAGGCTTGCACATCGCCATTTTTACGCACAGCGGTGGTGTCCCACGCCAATGTGCCGTCGCTGAATTTTTTGTGATAGCGGAAGTGGTACTGACCGGTGGCGTAGGTGTATTCGGTGTTGAAATTCATACTCAGGCTGGGCGAAAAGCGATGCTCCCAGCGGATTGAGGGGTTGGCAAGTCCAAACGAGCCTGTGCGGAGCGTGACATTGAAATTGTCGTTCTTTCCTTCCTCGAATTGTGGGTGATGGGTGCGGATATAGATGGTGCCGGCTGAGCCGAAATCGCGCGCAGGCTGGAATATCTCGCTTTTCTGACCATTGTAGAGCGAAATCTCGTCAATGTTGTCGAGCGAAAACTTTCCGAGGTCGATTTGACCATTCTGGGCGTTGCCCAACTGAATGCCATCGTAGAACACGCCCATGTGGTTGGTGCCCATGGAGCGAATGTCGACGGTTTTCACGCCGCCCACACCGCCGTAGTCCTTGATTTGCACACCAGAGAAATAACGAATAGCATCAGCCACACTGTGGCTGTTGAGCCCCTCCAATCGCTTACCGCTAAGCGTTTGGGCAGGAATCACCTCTTGATACGGTTTCTTAGCATAGACCACCACATTTTCAAGATACTGCATTGAGTCGAGTTTTGAAACTGGCACAGTGGTTTTGTGTTGCGCCCAAGAGGTGGAGGCACAGCACACTACGCTCATTAATAAAAATAGATTTTTCAACATAGAGCAAACGGGTCTTTAAAACAAAATTTGGCAGGTCTTCTGACTTTGTTTCCATCGCCCCAACGCCTCATCTCACCGAGGCAAATTTTAGAAGCGGCACGCCTCACACAGATCTCACAGATCTCGCTGAGGTCAGGTTGAAAGGCTAAGGGTATAAGAAGATTTCACCCACAAAAACCATTCGTCTTAACTCCTTAACTTCTTCAACTTCTTAACTTCTAAAAAAATTCTCAATCCGCACGCTATGCGCAGGATTGCGAGCATCGTCCTTCCCACCTTGCGGCAGTGAACATGCTCAGGGCTTAAAATCGGAAACTTACAGCAGCTCCGTCTGTTCAGGATTCGCACCTGATTCCCTTTTCATTGAGAGTGTGTCAAAATATTTCGCCAAAACGTAGAGCCATGGCGTTATCGTTTTTGGTGATTTGACACAAGCCCAACACCAAATTGGTGATACAAAGTTACTTATTTTTTTCCACACCACCCAAAAAAAGTCTACGAGTCAACAAGTCTACGAGTCTACGGGTTGTCGAAATTTCGAAAATTCGAAGCTATCGTCTTTACTTCTTCTTCATATCGCAGATTGGGAAGGGCGTAAAAAAAGCCGCTTGGGAGCGTGGAGGCTTCCAAGCGGCTGCTTATTTGGATTGAAATAGTTTGTGTTTCGCTAAATCATATTATTTGAGGAACTCTGATTGACCAGCGAGGTCTTCAGCAAGCACGTCGGTAGTTCTACCTGCGCGCGCCATTTCTTCCTTGTCGCCAACGATAATCGACTGCAATTCACGCATACCAGTGCCGGCAGGAATCAAGTGACCACAGATCACATTTTCCTTCATGCCTTCCAAGTAGTCAACCTTACCCTTGATAGCGGCTTCGTTGATTACCTTAGTGGTTTCCTGGAATGATGCGGCACTCATGAAGCTTGAAGTTTGGAGTGCGGCGCGAGTGATACCTTGCAAAATCTGTTCAGAAGTTGCTGGCAACGCTTCACGCACAGCCACTTGCTTGAGGTCGCGACGCTTGAGGGCAGAGTTGATGTCACGGAGCTTGCGCGCTGTGATAATCTGACCATTCTGCACTTCTTGGCTGTCGCCAGCGTCGATCACCACCTTCTTGCCCCAGATGCGGTCGTTTTCTTCCATGAAGTCGCGCTTATCGACGATTTGGAGTTCGAGGAAGCGAGTGTCGCCTGGTTCGAGGATAGTGACCTTGCGCATCATCTGACGCACGATTACCTCAAAGTGCTTGTCGTTGATACCCACACCTTGTGAGCGGTACACGTCTTGCACCTCGTTCACGATATATTCCTGAACCGCTGTTGGACCCATGATGCGGAGAATGTCGGAAGGTGTGGTTGCACCGTCGGACAGTGGAGTACCGGCACGCACAAAGTCGTCTTGTTGCACAAGAATCTGCTTTGACAGTGGCACGAGATACTTCTTTTCTTCGCCCAAGCGGCTGGTGACCTTGATTTCGCGGTTACCACGCTTGATTTTGCCCAATTCCACAACACCGTCGATTTCGCTAACCACGGCTGGGTTAGATGGGTTGCGGGCTTCGAAGAGCTCGGTCACACGTGGCAGACCACCGGTGATATCACCTGCGCCACCACCCGACGAACGAGGAATCTTCACGAACACTTCACCTGCGCTCAACTTTTCGTCTTCGTCGCACATCAAGTGTGCGCCCACAGGCAGTGAATAGGTCTTCGACACCTCACCGTTTTCATCGATGAACAATGCTTCTGGAATCTTGGTGCGGTCCTTTGATTCGATGATAATCTTTTCGCTGTTGCCTGAAGTTTCGTCAACTTCCACACGGTAGGTAACACCTTCCACGAGGTTGTTGAACTTCAATGTGCCACTCACTTCGCTCACGATTACGGCGTTGAAAGGGTCCCATGTGTTGATGATGTCGCCTTTCTTCACTGTGTCGCCTGAGTGGAAGAAGAGTTTCGAACCGTAAGGAATGTTGGCGGTGGTGAGCACCATGTCGGTGTTCAGGTCCACAATCTTGAGTTCTGCCATGCGGCCGATTACTACATCTACGCCATCCTTATCCTTCACCGTACGCAATTCGTCGATTTCCAGACGACCATCGTACTTAGAAGCGAGGTTACTTACGGCAGCGATATTGCTTGCCACACCACCGACGTGGAACGTACGGAGGGTAAGCTGAGTACCAGGTTCACCAATTGACTGTGCGGCAATCACACCCACAGCCTCACCCTTCTGCACCATGCGGTGAGTAGCGAGGTTGCGGCCGTAGCACTTAGCGCACACGCCGTGCTTAGCCTCACAGGTGAGCACTGAGCGAATTTCCACATATTCGATAGGAAGATCGTTGATGAGGGCGGCAGCCTTGTCGCTGATTTCCTCACCGCTCTTCACAATCACGTTCTTAGTGGTTGGGTCGATGATGTCGTGTACCGACACACGGCCCAAGATGCGTGAGCCAAGAGAAGCCACCACGTTGTCGTTCTTCTTCACTTCACGGCAAATCAAGCCACGGAGTGTGCCACAGTCTTGTTCTGTGATCACCACATCGTGAGCCACGTCAACCAGACGACGGGTCAAGTAACCTGCATCGGCGGTCTTCAACGCGGTATCGGCAAGACCCTTACGGGCACCGTGGGTAGAGATAAAGTACTCAAGCACGCTCAAGCCTTCCTTAAAGTTAGCAAGAATTGGGTTCTCGATGGTTTGTTGACCACCTTCCACACCTGACTTCTGAGGCTTAGCCATCAAACCACGCATACCGGAGAGCTGACGGATCTGGTCGCGCGAACCACGAGCACCAGAGTCGAGCATCATGTACACAGAGTTGAAGCCTTGCTTATCGGCAGAAATTTGCTCGATAAGGAGTTTGGTAAGGCGGTTGTTCACATTGGTCCAAATGTCGATCACCTGGTTGTAACGCTCGTTGTTGGTGATGAAACCCATGTTGTAGTTGTTCATCACTTCTTCCACTTGTGCGTCACCTTCCTTGATGATGTCGGCCTTTTCAGCAGGCACGAGCACGTCGGTGAGGTTGAACGACAGACCGCCCTTGAACGCCATGTAGTAACCCATGTTCTTCACATCGTCGAGGAACTTAGCCGAACGTGGCACACCACACTTGCGGATAACCGCGGTGATGATTTTCTTCAAACTCTTCTTAGAGATGAGTTCGTTGATGTAGCCCATTTCGTAAGGCACGAAGTTGTTGAACAGCACACGACCAAGGCAAGTGTCTTTCACGATGCGTGATACAGGGTTGCCATTTTCGTCGGGTTCTTCAACACGAATCGACACGATTGCGTTCATCGACACCTTGCCTTCGTTGAAGGCGATTTGTGCTTCTTCTGCACTATAGAATACGAGGCCTTCACCCTTGTCGCCCTTGCGGAGCTTGGTGATGTAGTAAAGACCGAGTACCATATCCTGTGAAGGTACGGTGATAGGCTCACCGTTAGCAGGGTTGAGGATATTGTGAGGCTCAAGCATGAGCATTTGAGCTTCCACCACAGCCTCGTTGCCGAGTGGCAAGTGCACAGCCATCTGGTCGCCGTCGAAGTCGGCGTTGAACGCCGTACATGCGAGTGGGTGGAGCTGGATTGCCTTGCCTTCGATAAGCTTAGGCTGGAATGCCTGAATACCGAGGCGGTGCAGTGTTGGTGCACGGTTGAGGAGCACTGGGTGGCCCTTCATCACGTTTTCGAGAATATCCCAAACCACTGGTTCCTTGCGGTCCACAATCTTCTTAGCGCTCTTCACAGTCTTCACAATGCCGCGCTCAATGAGCTTGCGGATAATGAATGGCTTGTAAAGCTCTGCCGCCATGTCTTTTGGAATACCACATTCGCCCATCTTCAATTCAGGACCTACCACGATTACCGAACGTGCAGAATAGTCGACACGCTTACCGAGGAGGTTCTGACGGAAACGACCTTGCTTACCCTTGAGGCTATCGCTGAGCGACTTCAATGGGCGGTTCGACTCGCTCTTCACAGCGCTGCTCTTGCGAGAGTTGTCGAGCAAAGAGTCGACGGCTTCTTGAAGCATACGCTTCTCGTTGCGGAGAATCACTTCAGGAGCCTTGATTTCGATAAGGCGTTTCAGACGGTTGTTACGGATAATCACACGACGATAGAGGTCGTTGAGGTCACTGGTGGCGAAACGGCCGCCATCAAGTGGCACGAGTGGACGCAATTCGGGTGGAATCACTGGAATCACTCGCAGCACCATCCATTCTGGGCGGTTGAGGTTCTTGCTTTCGCGGAACGATTCCACTACCTGCAAGCGCTTGAGCGCCTCAGTCTTGCGTTGCTGTGAGTTTTCCTTACCTGCCTGGTCGCGGAGTTGGTAAGAGAGTGAGTCGAGGTCGAGGTCCACGAGCAGGTCGTAAACAGCCTCTGCACCCATCTTAGCCACGAACTTGTTAGGATCGTCGTCGTCCAGGAGGTCGTTGTCCTTTGGAAGGCTGGCGCGAATGCTCAAGTATTCGTCTTCTGTGAGCAAATCGAGCTTTTGCACTTCCTTATCATTCAATACCAGGCCCTGACCTGGCTTGATTACAATGTAACGCTCATAGTAGATAACTGCATCGAGCTTCTTTGTAGCCACGCCAAGCAGATAACCAATCTTGTTAGGCAATGAGCGGAAATACCAGATGTGAGCCACTGGCACCACGAGCTGGATGTGGCCGCTACGTTCGCGACGCACTTTCTTCTCTGTTACCTCTACACCGCATCGGTCGCACACGATACCCTTGTAGCGAATACGCTTGTATTTACCGCAGTGGCATTCATAGTCCTTTACAGGACCGAAAATGCGCTCGCAGAACAAACCGTCGCGCTCAGGCTTGTACGTACGGTAGTTGATGGTCTCGGGCTTGAGCACTTCACCGTATGAGTTCTCCAGAATCTCATCAGGAGAAGCGAGGCTAATCGAAATCTTCGAAAAGTTACTCTTTATCTTATTGTCTTTTCTAAAAGCCATTATGATGATATGTTATGAGAGACGTTATTAATCAAGTTTCACACTTAAGCACAAGCCACGCAATTCGTGCAAGAGCACGTTGAGCGACTCTGGAATACCTGGGGTTGGCATCGGATCACCTTTGACGATTGCTTCATAAGCCTTGCTGCGGCCCACCACATCGTCACTCTTGACGGTGAGGATTTCTTGCAGCACGTGTGAAGCACCGAAGGCCTCGATTGCCCAAACTTCCATTTCACCGAAACGCTGACCACCGAATTGGGCTTTACCACCAAGTGGCTGCTGGGTGATGAGTGAGTAAGGACCAATCGAACGGGCGTGCATCTTGTCTTCAACCATGTGGCCGAGTTTCAAGAAGTAGGTCACACCCACAGTTGCCTTTTGGTCGAATGGCTCGCCTGTGGCACCGTCGTAGAGCTGGGTGCTACCGCTTCGTGGCAGACCAGCCTTGTCGGTCCATGCGTCGAGGTCTTCAAGCTGAGCACCGTCGAAGATTGGGGTGGCGAATTTCACACCAAGCTCGCGGCCTGCCCAACCGAGCACTGCCTCGAAAATCTGACCGAGGTTCATACGAGAAGGCACACCCAGTGGGTTCAATACCAAGTCGACTGGAGTACCGTCGGCAAGGAATGGCATATCTTCCTGGCGAACTACGCGCGACACGATACCCTTGTTACCGTGGCGACCTGCCATCTTATCACCAACACCGATTTTACGCTTCTTAGCCACGTAAACCTTAGCCATCTGCATGATGCCTGATGGCAACTCGTCGCCGATTTGGTAATCGAATTTCTTGCGGCGAAGTTCGGTTTCGATGCCCTTGCTCTTGCGCAGATAGTTCATCACGCAGGCACGGATCAAGTCGTTGGTGTGAGTGTCGGCAGTCCACTTGCTCAAGTTCACCGACTCGTAGTCGAGGCTTTCGAGCATTGATTTTGCGAATGGGCTTCCGGCAGGAATAATATCGGTATCCACATAGTCCATTACACCTTCCGATGTCTTGTCCTTAGTGAGTGTGAGCAACTTGTCGATAAGCTGAGCCTTCAGTTCATCTTGCTTTGCCTGCGACTCTTGGTCCATCTTTTCCAGTTCAGGATCGCCACCGCGGGTGCGGGTGCGCTTCTTCATGGCGCGAGTGAACAAACGAGTGCCGATGACAACGCCCTTCAACGATGGGTTGGCCTTCAATGAGGCATCCTTCACGTCGCCAGCCTTGTCGCCGAAGATGGCACGAAGCAGCTTTTCTTCTGGAGTTGGGTCGCTCTCACCCTTAGGGGTGATTTTACCAATCATAATATCGCCTGGGCGGATATGAGCACCCACACGGATAATACCACGCTCGTCGAGGTCCTTGGTAGCGTCCTCGCTCACGTTAGGAATATCGTTGGTGAGTTCTTCCATACCGCGCTTGGTTTCGCGCACTTCGAGGGTGTATTCGTCAACGTGCACACTGGTGAGGATATCCTCACGCACCACGCGCTCGTTGAGCACAATAGCATCCTCATAGTTGTAGCCCTTCCAAGGCATGTACGCCACCTTCAGGTTGCGACCGAGAGCGAGTTCGCCGTTTTCGGTAGAGTAACCTTCGGTAAGGATGTCGCCCTTTTCCACTCTCTGACCGCGTTCGCAGATTGGACGCAAGTCGATGGTGGTGCTTTGGTTAGTCTTGCGGAACTTAGGCAAGCGATATTCTACTACAGGCTCGTCGAAGCTTACGAAAGCTTCTTCTTCAGTCTGGTCGTAGCGAATGCGGATAACGTCGGCATCCACATATTCGATAACGCCGGCGCCGGCAGCCTGAATTTGAGTGCGGCTGTCGTAAGCGAGGCGCTTTTCAATACCCGTACCCACAATAGGAGCTTCGCTGCGCAGCAATGGCACTGCCTGGCGCATCATGTTGGCACCCATCAAGGCACGGTTAGCATCGTCGTGTTCGAGGAATGGAATCATCGCAGCAGCGACCGATGCAATCTGTTGAGGCGACACGTCCATCAGTTCCACCTGGTCGGGAGCCACCACTGGGAAGTCGGCTTCCAAGCGTGCCTTCACCTTGTTGCGAACGAATGAGCCGTCGTCGGTCAGTGGCGCGTTGCCCTGAGCGATAATCTTGCCCTCCTCGCTTTCGGCGGTGAGATAAACGATGTCGTCGTTATTCATATCGACCTTCGAATTTTCCACCTTGCGGTAAGGAGTTTCGATAAAGCCGAGTTTGTTAATCTTTGCGTAGATACAGAGCGAAGAAATCAAACCGATGTTTGGACCTTCAGGAGTTTCGATTGGGCACAAACGACCGTAGTGAGTGTAGTGCACGTCACGAACCTCGAAACCGGCACGCTCACGCGACAGACCGCCAGGACCGAGTGCCGACATACGACGCTTGTGGGTGATTTCCGCAAGTGGGTTGGTCTGGTCCATGAATTGCGAAAGTGCGTTGGTACCAAAGAATGTGTTGATCACTGAAGAGATGGTCTTCGCGTTGATCAAATCCATTGGGGTGAACACTTCGTTGTCGCGCACGTTCATACGCTCGCGGATAGTGCGAGCCATACGTGCCAAGCCCACGCCGAACTGGTTGTAGAGCTGTTCGCCCACAGTGCGCACGCGGCGGTTGCTCAAGTGGTCGATATCATCCACATCGGTCTTGCTGTTGATCAAGCCGATGAGATACTTGATGATTTCGATGATGTCTTCATTGGTGAGCACACGCACAGAAGGATCGGTGTCGAGGCCGAGCTTCTTGTTGATACGGAAACGGCCCACATCGCCGAGGTCGTAGCGCTTGTCGCTGAAGAAAAGATTTTGAATCAATTCGCGAGCCGAAGTATCGTCGGCAGGGTCAGCGTTACGCATCTGACGGTAGATGTAGGTGATAGCTTCCTTCTCAGTGCTACATGTATCTTTGCTGAGGGTGTTGAAAATGATTTGGTAATCACTTGTGTTCACATCCTCTTTGTGAAGCAAAATCACGCTTGTGCCACTTTCGAGAATCTTGGCAGCCACTTCTTCTGTCAAAATCTCATCGCGGTCAACAAGCACTTCGTTACGCTCAATAGAAACCACTTCACCGGTGTCTTCATCCACGAAGTCCTCGTTCCATGAGTTCAAGATGCGGGCAGCAAGCTTGCGTCCCACAGCCTTCTTGAGGTTTGTTTTGTTTACTTTGAGTTCTTCGGCCAGACCGAAAATCTTGATGATGTCGTTATCTGATTCAAGACCAATTGCACGCAGCAAAGTGGTTACGGGCAATTTCTTCTTACGGTCGATGTAAGCGTACATCACATTGTTGATATCGGTGGCAAATTCAATCCATGATCCACGGAATGGGATGATGCGAGCCGAATAGAGTTTTGTACCATTAGCGTGTGTGCTCTGTCCGAAGAACACACCTGGTGAACGGTGCAACTGAGAAACAACGACACGCTCAGCTCCGTTGATGATAAACGTACCCTTGTCGGTCATGTAAGGAATGGTGCCGAGGTACACGTCTTGAACCGCGGTAGCGAAATCCTCATGGTCGGGGTCGGTGCAATAGAGCTTGAGTTTGGCCTTCAAAGGCACACAATATGTGAGACCACGATCGAAGCACTCGTCGATAGTGTAGCGAGGTGGGTCGATGTAGTAGTCAAGGAATTCCAGCACAAAGTTGTTTCGGGTGTCCGCGATTGGGAAATTCTCCGAAAACACCTTATAGAGTCCCTCGTTTTTTCTCTTCTCAGTTGGTGTATCTAATTGCAGAAAATCTCTGAAAGATTGTAATTGCACTTCAAGAAAGTCAGGATAAGGATAGGGATTCTTGACACGTGCAAAATTTACTCGTGGGTTTTTGGAAACTGACATTGAAAAATAGATTAAGTGAACTCAAAATTTTAATATGACACAAAAAGGTTAAGAATCGACATAATAAGAGGATTCTTAACCTAAACACCTGATATTCAGGCGATATTATTTAAGTTCAACTTCAGCTCCGAGTTCTTCGAGGTGCTTCTTGATACCTTCAGCTTCGTCCTTAGCCAAACCTTCCTTGATAGGCTTAGGAGCACCATCAACGAGGTCCTTAGCGTCCTTCAAGCCGAGACCAGTGAGTTCCTTAACCAACTTAATAACTTTGAGCTTTTCAGCACCTGGAGCCTTGAGAATTACGTCGAAAGATGACTTTTCTTCTTCAGCAGCAGCACCAGCAGCAGCTGGGCCAGCAGCAACTGCTACAGCAGCAGCAGCAGGTTCAATACCATATTCTTCTTTGAGGATTTGAGCGAGTTCGTTTACTTCCTTAACTGAAAGGTTAACAAGTTGCTCTGCAAAAGCTTTCAAATCTGCCATTTTTGTATGATTTAAATGTTGTTATTTTTTTTATTGTTCTTTGTTTGATAATGTTTCGAGAATTCCGTGGAGCTTGCTGCCACCTGACTGCAAAGCAGAGATAACGTTCTTCGCTGGAGATTGAAGCAGAGCCACAACGTCGGCGATAAGTCTATGAAGGCTTATAAAAAAATAATCAGTTTTATCCTAACACTCGTTATGATGCTGTCGCTAAGTGTTAATGTTTTTGCAGCAGAGCCTCTTACAGATGACCCTAATATGATTGAATGGAAGTACACTGTGTTTGCTGACGAAAGCCTGCAGAAAGTTGTTGAAGAAGGTGTTATTCCAAATGCATATGCCCGATATACTTGGCGCGGAATCACATTGAAAAATGGCGAAGTCGCCATATTAACACCATCAAATAACAGTATGGGACTTTATTGTAATAGCGGCAGATACATAACTATAAATTACACTTTGAGCCGTTCTGCTTTTCATCGTTCAAGAGTACGCGCATACGTAGCTGGACCTTCATCAGAATTTGTGCGTGAGATTACAGCAAGTGGTTTGCGTTCAGGATTTACGACACAGGCAACAGATTACTATTACGGCATGGTAACTAATCTGTCCTCTGATGCCTTTACAATCAAATCATTTTCTATTACATTTTAATAGTGGAAAATATTTCAAGTGCTGGTGAGTACTTATCCTGATTTTAATTGAAGCTTTTTAACTTGGTTTCTCGGTTCCCTTTTTTGAAAATACACATTCCCATTATTAAACCACTGCTATAGTATTCACTGAATTTATGAGGTAGAAGCATGTTATTTAACATAGATGAGAAACAACTGATGCTCGAACTAAAAAATAAAG
>OQVZ01000030.1_pt1 | contig 42069 bp, 33 predicted proteins | sample 1691571 | NCBI WGS metagenome assembly OQVZ01 (sample SAMN03418261, study PRJEB22391) | human gut metagenome | biome: human-gut; feature: organic feature; material: feces | host: Homo sapiens | place: Tanzania | collected 2013-01
TGGGTATAAGGCATCTTGCCGCCAGTGGCGGGAGAGTCGAGCAGCTGTCTCATTGTCTGCAAAGCGTAGAAAGCTCCACGCTCGTCGTAGCCAACGATGTTGATACCGTTGTTGTCGGCTGTGAGCAAGTAGGCTCCCGACACCATCTTCTTGAGTCCTGCTTTCTGTGCTGCCTCGATCCTTGTTGTGAAATCAGGATCCAGAGAGATCAGTCCGGTTCCATATCCTCTGCCGCCTACCTTCAGCATCACAAAATCTATTCCGTCTTCACTCAGCCTGTCAAAATCCACGGTACCGTTCTCACTGGAAAGCACCACACCAAGCCTTGACAGCTTTTTATTTCCGCTTGGAACTCTTGGAGTAGGCAGGTTTGCAAAAGTTTCCGGACAAACGGGAATAAGTGTGTGCTTTTGCCCGAGTTTAATCACTTCTTCACACTTATTATTGCCTCCGTTATATTTGCAATTTTCACCGAGCAAACACGCACTTACAAGAATTTTCATTTACTTTCTCCTTTTTGCAAGAATTATAAAAAATACCAAAACAAACAATACTAATAATATCGCAAAAATAAATACCGCAATTTTGCCGATAACAGGAAGTTTTCCGGCTATGCCGATTATTCCTGCAATTATCATAAAAATGATTATAAATATTGCAACGATTATTGCGTTTTTCTTGTTATCCATAATATCACCAATGCTATAATATCATAATTTTTTTGATAAGTCTATACTGCCTTGTAAAGCTTGTTTCTTTACATATATGCAATGTGTACAAATATGATACCGCTACTATACTCCTTTTTTGAACTAACTAAAGAAAATATTAAAATTTGGTGTCAAATTAAAAAGAATAGTTGCAAAATTTGTAATTTAGTAATAATATATTAACACATTATAAAAAGTTTATTTCGGTGGTATAAGGTATGGATTTGTTAAAGCAAAAGATATTAGATGAAGGCGAAGTTTATGAGGGCAATATCCTCAAGGTTGACGGCTTTTTAAATCACAGAATCGATATTCCTTTTATGCGTGAGATTGCCAAGGAATTTCATCGCTTGTTTAAGGATGATAATGTTAACAAAATTCTTACTATCGAAGCATCGGGTATTGCTATCGGTGCGCTTGTAGCCGAGGAGTTCGGTTGCCCGCTTGTTTTTGCTAAAAAAACAAAGACAAAAAATATTGCCGGTGATGTATATACTTCAAAGGTTGAAAGCTTTACTCACGGCACTACATACGATATTATTGTTTCAAAACGATTTCTTGATGAAAATGACAGAGTGCTTATTGTTGATGACTTTCTTGCTATCGGCAATGCGCTCAACGGTCTTATTGACCTTGTTAATGACAGCGGTGCTTCTCTTGCGGGTTGCGGCGTTGTAATTGAAAAAGGTTTTCAGCACGGCGGCGATAAGCTCAGAGGCGAGGGTATTAAGGTTGAATCTCTTGCTATTGTTGAAAGTATGGACCATGAAACCGGTAAGGTTTATTTCAGAGATTAATCGTTTTTTTATTTTGGTTATTCGGTGATTTCACCTTATAATAAATTGATTTATTTGTACGGAGGTAAGACAAATGAAACTCACAAAGAAAATTCTTGCAGTTGTTCTTTCAGTTCTTTTTGTTGTAGGCGTGTTCGCAGGCTGTTCATCAAATAAGGACAATAACGACTCAAAAGAATCAACAAGCCAATCTGCTAAGTCAGATATCAAGGTAGGATTTATTTTCCTTCACGATGAGAACTCAACTTACGATAAGAACTTCATCACTGCTGCTGACGAAGCTTGTAAGGCTCTCGGTATTGCTGACGCAAACAAAATTTACAAAACAAACATTCCTGAAGGTCAAGAATGCGCTGAAGCTGCAGAAGACCTTGTTGATAAGGGATGCTCAATCATCTTCGCAGACAGCTTCGGTCACGAACCATACATCATCGAAGTTGCTAAGAAGTATCCTGATGTTCAGTTCTGCCACTCAACTGGTACAAGAGCTCATACAGAAGGTCTTGACAACTATCACAACGCATTTGCTTCAATCTACGAAGGCAGATATCTTGCAGGTATCGCTGCAGGTATGAAGCTTAACGAAATGATTGCTAACGGCGACTTCAAAAAAGATGAAGCTAAAATCGGTTATGTAGGTGCTTATACTTACGCAGAAGTTATCTCAGGTTATACTTCATTCTTCCTCGGCGCTCGTTCAGTTTGCCCAAGCGCTACAATGGAAGTTCAGTTTACAGGTTCTTGGTATAATGAAACAGCTGAAAAAGAAGCTGCTAACACTCTTATCGCTAACGGTTGTAAGCTTATCAGTCAGCACGCTGACTCAATGGGTGCTCCAACTGCTTGTGAAAATGCAGGTGTTCCTGATGTATCATACAACGGTTCAACAGCAAGTGCTTGCCCTAACACATTCATCGTTTCTTCAAGAATCAACTGGGCTCCTTACTATGAATATGCAATCAAAGCTGTTATGAACGGCGACAAGATTGACGCTGACTGGACCGGTACTCTTGCTACTAACTCTGTTCTTCTTACAGAAGTAGGCGATGCAGCTGCAGAAGGTACTCATAAGGCTATCGACGAAGCTAAGGCTAAGCTTGAAGACGGTTCTCTTCAGGTATTCGATACTTCAACATTCACAGTTGACGGCAAGAAGCTTGACAGCTACAAGGCTGATGTTGATACAGACGAAGCTTACACAGCTGATACAGAAGTAATTGAAAACGGTGCATTCCAGGAATCAAAGTTCCGTTCAGCTCCATATTTTGATGTTAAGATTGACGGTATTAAGCTTCTTAACGAAAAAATGTAATTGAATTATAATTATTTATAATTTATAAGTAAAACCCGTGGCCATACCCTAAAAAGTATGGTCACGGTAGTATTTGTTTTAAGTGATATGAATTTTCCGGAGGACGGTATGAGTGATACTTTTGCTATTGAATTAAAAGGCGTCACCAAAGTATTCGGGCAGATTGTTGCAAACAAAAATGTTAATCTGCAAGTTAAAAAAGGTGAGATTTTAGCCATTTTGGGCGAAAACGGAAGTGGTAAGACCACTCTTATGAATATGCTTTCGGGCATATATTTCCCTGACGAGGGTCAGATTTTTGTTAACGGTGAAGAAGTAGTTATCAAATCACCGAGAGATGCGTTTAAATACGGCATCGGTATGGTGCATCAGCATTTTAAACTTGTTGATGTTTTTACTGCTACTGAGAATATAGTTCTCGGTATTAATGACAAGCAAAGATATAATATTAAAAAAGTCGAGAAGAAAGTAAAAGAAATTACAGATAAATACGGCTTTGATATCAACCTTGAAAGCAAGGTTTACGAAATGTCTGTTTCTGAAAAGCAGACTGTTGAAATTGTTAAGGTGCTTTACAGAGGTGCGCAAACTCTTATTCTTGACGAGCCTACCGCTGTACTTACACCGCAAGAAACTGAAAAATTATTTGATGTTTTGCGTCGAATGAAAGAAGACGGAAAGTCAATTATTATAATTACACATAAGCTCCACGAGGTTATGTCACTTACCGACAGAGTTGCTGTTTTGCGTAAGGGTGAATATATCGGCACAGTAGATACAAAGTCTGCTACCGAGCAATCACTTACAGAAATGATGGTCGGTAAAAAAGTATCACTTAATATTGAAAGAACCGAACCTGTTAACCCTGAAAACAGAATTGAAATTAAAAATGTTACAACTCTTAATGCCGAGGGAGTAAAGACGATTGATAATCTTTCATTTGATATCAGAAGCGGCGAAATTCTCGGTATTGCAGGCATCGCCGGCAGCGGTCAAAGGGAACTTCTTGAAACCATAGCAGGTCTTCAAAAGCCTGAAAACGGTGAAATTATTTATCATTCACCTGAGGGCGAAACCGTAGATTTAAGGGCTAAAACTCCTACCCAAATTAAGGAACTCGGCGTAAGGCTTTCGTTCGTACCCGAGGACAGACTTGGTATGGGTCTTGTCGGTAATATGGATATTATCGATAATATGATGCTTCGTTCATACAAAAAGGGCGCTACTGCTTTTCTTGACAGAAAAGACCCTAAAAAACTTGCTGAAAAAATTATTGAAAGTTTGGAAGTAGTTACTCCGGGTGCTACAACCCCTGTAAGAAAACTTTCCGGCGGTAATGTTCAAAAGGTACTTGTAGGTCGTGAAATTGCGGCTAACCCAAAGGTACTTATGGCGGCTTATCCTGTAAGAGGTCTTGATATCAATTCCTCTTATATGATTTATAATCTTCTTACTAAGCAAAAAGAAAACGGCGTTGCCGTTGTATTTGTCGGCGAGGACCTTGATGTTCTTGTTGAGCTTTGCGACAGAATTATGGTTATCAACTCAGGCAAAATTACCGGTATAGTTGACGGAAGAACTGCTACTAAGGAAGAAATCGGTTTATTAATGACTAAAACGGAAAGGGAGGATGCGTAATGAGTAATAAGCAAAAAGTTCACGAGCCTCTTTTTCATATTAGCAAAAGAGCTTCGATGCCTTGGTATTTTTCTTGGCTTATCAGGCTCGGCTCAATTCTTGCCGCTCTTATTGTCAGCGGTATTGTAACAATGATTTTAACTCATCAAAACCCTATCAGCGTTTACGCAACTATGTTTGACGGTGCTTTTGGTACTCCGAGAAGAATCTGGAATCTTTTCCAAAGTCTTGCTATTCTTCTTTGCGTTGCTCTTGCGTTAACCCCTGCGTTTAAAATGCGATTTTGGAATATCGGCGGCGAGGGTCAGGTGCTTGTCGGCGGTCTTGCTACTGCAGCTTGTATGATTTGCCTCGGCGGAAAAATTCCTAATGCGCTTCTTATCATCGTTATGATTGTGGCGAGTATGCTTGCAGGTGCAATTTGGGCAGTTATTCCGGCTGTGTTTAAAGCCCAGTTTAATACAAATGAAACTCTTTTCACCCTTATGATGAACTATGTAGGTATTCAGCTTGTATCATACTTTGTTATGGTATGGGAAGTGCCAAAGGGCTCGGGTAAAATCGGTATCATCAATCAAATGAGTCACGCCGGTTGGCTTCCGCAGCTTGGTAATTATGAATATTTGCTCAATATTCTTGTAGTTCTTGCGCTTACAATATTTATGTATGTTTACCTTAAATACAGTAAGCACGGCTATGAGCTTTCAGTAGTGGGTGAAAGTGAAAATACTGCTAAATATATCGGTATCAATGTTAAAAAAGTTATCATCAGAACAATGTTTCTTTCAGGTGCGATTTGCGGTATTGCAGGTCTTCTCCTTGTCGGTGGCACAGACCATACTATTTCAACAACTACTTCCAACAACCGTGGCTTCACCGCTATAATGGTTTCTTGGCTTGCTAAGTTTAACCCGATTTATATGGTGCTCACTTCGCTTCTTCTCGTATTTTTCGACAAGGGTGCTGCTGAAATTGCTACCGTATACGGTCTTAACGAATCATTCAGTGAAATTATTACCGGTATAATTCTTTTCTTCATTATCGGTTGCGAATTCTTTATAAATTATAAGATTAATTTCCGCAAAGCACATAAGGAGGGTAAATAATATGTTTTCTTTTTCAACTTTAGTAACATTTATCCAGCGTGCTATTTTGCAGGGTATTCCTCTTCTTTACGGTTCAACCGGTGAAATTCTTACTGAAAAATCGGGTAACCTTAACCTTGGTATTCCGGGTATTATGTATGTCGGCGGTATCAGCGGTGTTATTGGCGCTTTCCTTTACGAAGATTCAATGGGTACAAATGCGCTAAACCCATTTCTCGCTGTTTTAATTCCGCTTTTGTGTACAGTTTTGGGGTCGTTTTTAACCGGACTTATCTATTGTTTCTTAACTGTAACTCTCCGTGCAAACCAAAATGTAACCGGTCTTGCTATTACAACTTTCGGCGTTGGTTTCGGTAACTTCTTCGGTTCTTCTCTTGTTAAGCTTACAGGCAGTGATGTTCCGTCTGTTGCTCTTACAAGAACGAGCGCATTTTTCACTAAGAAGCTTCCTTTTGCTGAAACTACAGGCTGGTTCGGTAAGATTTTCTTCTCCTACAGTTTTCTTGCTTATGCGGCAATTATTATTGCTTTCTTGGTTGCATTCTTCCTTAAAAGAACTCGTGGCGGTCTTCATCTTCGTGCTGTAGGTGAAAACCCTGCAACAGCCGATGCGGCAGGCATCAGCGTATCTAAGTCAAAGTATCTTGCTACTTGCATTGGTAGCGTTATTGCAGGTCTTGGCGGTCTTTTCTATGTAATGGACTATGCTAACGGCGTTTGGTCAAACGAGGGTTTTGGCGACAGAGGTTGGCTTGCAATCGCACTCGTTATCTTTGCAATTTGGAAACCTGATTTAGGTATTTTGGGTTCTATCCTTTTCGGCGGTCTTTATATCGTTTATCTCTTTATTCCGGGTCTGAAAATGAGCACTCAGGAACTTTTCAAAATGCTTCCTTATATCGTAACTATTATAGTTCTTATTATCGTAAGCGTCAGAAAAAAGAGGGAAGACCAACCGCCTGCATCTCTCGGTCTTTCTTATTTCCGTGAGGACAGATAAATCAATTTATTATATTTTTGAAGGTACTGATTTTTTTCGGTGCCTTCTTTTTTATGCGATTTACACGGTAAAAATAATTGTTTATAAAATGTTTTTATTTGATTTTTAAAAAGCTCTTGACCTAAAGTTAACTTTAGGTGTTATAATGTTTACAACCTCAAAAATCAGGTAATAATTAATTTGAAAGGAAAAGGAAAATGTATCTTGAAAAGATTAATTCGCCAAAAGATTTGAAAAAATATTCTGTTGATGAAATGAAAGAGCTTGCAAAAGAAATGAGAACGGCTCTTTTGAAAAAACTCAGTATTCACGGCGGCCACTGCGGTCCTAACTTCGGTATGGTCGAAGCTACTATTGCGCTTCACTATGTTTTTAATTCACCCGTTGATAAATTCGTTTTTGATGTATCTCACCAAACTTATCCTCATAAGATGCTTACCGGCAGAGCATACGGTTTCCTTGACGAAAGCAGATATGACGATATCACCGGTTATAGCTGCCCTGAAGAAAGTGAGCACGATTTCTTCACTGTCGGTCATACTTCAACTTCAGTCAGCCTTGCTTGCGGTCTTGCAAAGGCGAGAGATTTAAAGGGTGACAAAGAAAATGTAATCGCAATTATAGGTGACGGTTCTCTCAGCGGCGGCGAAGCACTTGAAGGTCTTAATGTTGCCGCAGAACTTGACAGTAATTTTATTATCGTAGTTAACGATAACGATATGTCTATAGCTGAAAATCACGGCGGTATGTATCAAAACCTTAAACTTCTTCGTGATACCGACGGCAAAGCGGAATGTAATTTGTTTAAGTCAATGGGTCTTGACTATGTTTTTGTTAAGGAAGGCAACGATCTCTGTTCTCTCATTTCTGCATTTAAGAGTGTTAAGGATACAGATAAGCCTGTTGTAGTTCATATTGTAACTCAAAAGGGTAAAGGCTTTTCTCTCGCAGAAGAAAATAAGGAAAATTGGCACTGGTGTATGCCTTTTAATATTGAAACAGGTAAACCAAAATTCAATTTTGACGCAGAAGATTACAGCAGCATTACAGTTGATTACCTCCTTGACAAAATGAAAAAAGATAGAAAGGTTGTTGCAATCACATCTGCCACTCCTGCTGTTTTCGGTTTTACTGAAGATAAAAGAAAGCTTGCAGGCAAGCGGTTTGTTGATGTTGGTATTGCCGAGGAAACAGCCGTTGCTCTTGCTTCCGGTATTGCAGCAGGCGGCGGCAAACCTGTTTACGGTGTATACAGTACATTTATCCAAAGAACTTATGACCAGCTTTCGCAAGACCTTTGTATCAATAATAACAGCGCAACAATTATTGTTTATGCCGCTTCTGTTTTCGGTATGAATGATGTTACCCATCTTGGCATTTATGATATCCCTATGATGTCAAATATTCCGAATCTTGTTTATCTTGCTCCAACAACTAAAGAGGAATATCTTGCAATGCTTGATTGGAGTGTTGAACAAAACGAGCATCCTGTTGCTATTCGTATTCCTTGTTGTGAATATGTTTCAACCGGTGAAAAAATTACTAAAGATTTTAGCGTACTTAACAAGTACGAAGTTAAAGAACAGGGAAGTGAAGCGGCATTTATCGGTCTTGGCACTTTCTACCCTCTCGCTGTCGAGTCGGCTAAGCTTTATGAAGAAAAGACGGGAGTTAAAGCAACTGTTATTAACCCTTATTATATTACCGGTATAGACAGCGAACTTCTTACTTCTCTTAAATCAAATCACAAAGCGGTAGTAACGCTTGAAGACGGTATTCTTGACGGCGGCTTTGGCGAAAAGATTGCCCGTTTCTACGGTGACAGCGATGTTAAGATTCTCAACTTCGGTCTTAAAAAAGAATTCCTTGACCGCTATGACCCTATTCGAATTCTTAAAGAAAACCGTCTTACAAAGGAACAAATTGTAGACGATGTTCTTAACTTAAAATAATATAATATCTCGGGCATAATTATATTTGTCCTCAAAAAAGGCTTTACGATTAATTTCGTAAAGCCTTTTTTGTCGTAAAAATATTGTAGCGGCAAACATCGTTTACCATAAATTTGTTTTTATTTGTTTTCCTTGCTTCTTTTTTCAACAATATGGTCGTGAACTTTGTCTGCAAGCTCGCCGTGAAGTTTGAATTTTTTTGAAAATACAATAAGTGAAATCAAAATAAGAATAGGCGGTATACCAAAGCAAATTATACCGATACCTGCTTTTGTGCCTTCGTTAATAACTTTTGTCGCACTTGTGATTTGTTTGTTGTAGCCCATAATCGCAAGACCGCCGAAAAGAACAATAGTCTGAATAGTGTAAGCCATTTTCTGCAAAAAGCCCTTCATAGAAAATGTGATAGATTCGTTTCTTTCGCCGTTTTTGTATTCGCCGTAGTCAACAATATCAGCAAGGAAAATTGTTTGACCTACAAACATTGCCGCAATACCGGTTGAAGAAATAATGTAGGCAATGTCAAGCGCAATCGTAATTTTGAGCACCGGACCAAAGATATACATAAGTATATAACCGATAATAGTTGCAATGAGCGAAATTTGATAAATCTTCTTCTTATTCATCCATTTTGAAAGAACAGGGATAACAACAAGACCTAAAACAGAACCTACTGCACCGATAGTTTGGAAAAGGCTCTGAGCCTTAGGTTCACCCAAAACATCAGAGAAGTAGTAAACTGCTGTGCCCGAAGTAAGATACCAGCCTGCATTTGAAAGCATTGCAACAACCATAAATACAACAAGTTGGTCATTGTGTGCAATTACAGAAAAAATCTTTTTAAATGAAAACTTTGTCTTTTCGCCGTAAACGACATTCTTCTCTTTAGTTGAAAGAACGCAAATAACAGAAAAAAGTACAAGCATAATGCCGCAAATACCTGCCCAGCGTGAGAAACCCGACGCACTGTAACCCTTATCCGTTGTCATACCGTCTGAAAGCATAGGCAAAATTATAGGTGTTGCAACTGTAATGATACCTTGACCAAGACCGCTGAAAGTTCTTGCAACGGTTGAAACAAGGTTTCTGTCCTTAGGGTCGGATGTGAATGACGGCACCATACTCCAGTACGGAATGTCTGCCATTGTGTTTGTCATACCCCAAAGAATGTACATAACGCCTATGTAAATGTAAAGCTTAGTGCCACTCATACCGAAACTTGTGAAAAGTAAGAAAAGCACAACAGCGTTGCAAACGGCACCGATAAGTATCCACGGTCTGTATTTGCCGTGCTTTGTTCTTGTGTTGTCAACGATAGTGCCCATCATTGGGTCGTTAATACCGTCCCAAATTCTTGCGATAGGGGTGAGCAAAAGTAAAAACGCTTCTTTAAGTCCAAGTACGCTTGACAAATAGTAGCTCAAAAACGAATAAAACATACCGTAGCTGAGGTCAAGACCGATTGCACCTACACCGAAACAGATTTTTTCTCTCCACGAGGTTTTGTATTCCTGCATAACCTGTCCTCCAAAAAATATTAGTGTTTATTTATTATAACATATTATTGTACATTTGTACAATGAATATTTGGCAATATTCTTCTTTAAATATTACAAAAGTATTACAATTTCAAAAAACGCTATATCGGCAAAATTTATCCTTGACAATGCCTATTTGCACCTTTATAATGTAAACAAGGGATAAAATTCACATAATTCCCACAGATTTCAATTAATTCCCATTGATTTGAAACATAAATTCACGAAAGGAGCAGAGGATATGCGTTTATTTGTTGGTACACTTGATGGTTACAAACTTGACTCTAAAGGCAGACTTTCTGTTCCGACTAAGTGGAGGGAACGCCTCGGTAAGGAATTTTATATGGTAGCTGTAACCGTTAGAGGTTGCAAGTGCCTTACTCTTTATCCTGTTGACTATTTTGAAGAGACATATGATTCAATGCAAAGAGGTACTGAAAATCAAAAGTACGACATAACGACTGCATTTCTTGATGATGCAGAAGAAGGTACACTTGACGCTCAAGGCAGATTCACAGTCGCTCAGCGACTTAAAGAAGCAAGCAATCTTTCAAACGATTCTACCGTTGTTTTCAAAGGTAAGGGCAAAGTTATCGAAATTTGGGATAATGGCGAATACGAGCAAATGTACAATTCCTACGACCATTCTCAGGGCATTTATGACCTTATGGACAAGGTTAAGAGTGGCGATAACGAGGTGGCAGAGTAATGGAATTTGTTCATAAAAGCGTCCTTTTTGACGAAGCGGTTAAAGCTCTCAATCTTGACGAAAATAAAATAATCGTTGACGGAACTGCAGGCGGCGGAGGTCACAGCGGTGAAATTGCGAAAACCGCCAAGAAAGTTATTTCTGTCGACCAAGACCCGGACGCTATCAAGGTTCTTAACGAAAGGCTCGGTAACAGAGAAAATATTACTATCGTCCACGATAATTATTCAAATATAAAAAATATTATTTCTAATCTTAATATAGACAAAATCGACGGCTTACTTCTTGATTTAGGCGTAAGTTCGTTTCAACTTGATACCGCTGAAAGGGGTTTTTCTTTTCACAAAGATGCACCTCTTGATATGCGAATGAGCAAAAGCGGTATCAGTGCCTACGATGTTGTCAATACTTATGATGAAAAGCAACTTGCCGATATTATTTATCGATATGGTGAGGAAAAATTTTCACGCCGTATTGCTTCAAATATTGTTAAAGCAAGGCAGGACAAGCCGATTGAAACCACATTTGAACTGGTTGATATAATCAAGGCTTCTATGCCGCAAAAAGCAATGCGTGATTCTCACCCTGCAAGAAAGACTTTTCAGGCAATCAGAATTGAAGTTAATGCTGAGCTTGATGTGCTCAAATCAACTCTTGAAGACACATTTGATATCCTTGCACCGGGTGGCAGAATTGCAATAATTACATTCCATTCACTTGAAGACAGAATAGTTAAAGAACAGTTTGCAAAGTGGTGTCAGGGCTGCACTTGTCCTAAGGAATTTCCGGTTTGTGTTTGCGGAAATAAGCCTAAAGGCAAGGCGTTTAAGTCAATTTCACCGTCAAAAGAGGAACTTGAAGCTAACCCTCGTGCACGCTCTTCAAGGCTTAGAATTTTTGAAAAATATTAATTTTAATATAGAAAATGAAGTGAGGAGGAAGTTAATATGACTAATACGGGCGATTTTAGACGATATTCATATGGTTCGGATACATCTTATGCAATAAAGGCTTTTTCTTATGAGCGTTCTTCTGCCGCTCCGGCTTATATGCCTGAGCCTAAAAAAGAGTTCAAAGTAAGGCAAAACAAAGCTAACAGCAAAAAAAGTACAAAACAACTCGTTCACGAACAAAGACTTTCCGTTAAAAAAGCTCTTCAAATTCTTCTTGTTGCAGGGCTTTGTTTGGGTATGCTTGCAACTTCCCTCTATAGCTACGCAAAAGCTTATGAGCTTAATAATGAAATTTCACAAATTGAAAAAAATCTTACGATAGCACAAAGTGAAAATACAAGGCTAAACAGTGAACTTGACAGTCTTGTGTCCGTCAGTATGATAGACCGGTACGCTGTTGAAAAGCTTGGTATGTCTAAAATGAAATCAAATCAGATAAAATACATAGATGTTTCTCAGTACAAGAGCAAGCGTCTTGCTGCCGCACAGGTTGTTTTAAAGCAAAAAGAGGCTAAGTCTAAGGCACAAAAATCAGATTATCAGAAGAAGTAATAATATATTATTTCTTTGCGTATTATTTATGAGAGTTAAGCATATCTTAACTCTCATATGTTATATTAAATAAGTTAACAAATGCGAGGATGATGAAATGAATACATCAAAACGGATGGTAAAGCGAATTTTGATTATTATAGTTGCAGTCATCTTTCTTATGACAGGTACGGGTGCAAGAATTTTTTACCTGTCAGTAGTAAAAGGCGAAGAACTTTCTGCAAAGGCGGAAGCGCAACAACTTAAAGATGCAGAAATTTCGGCAATGCGTGGCACAATATACGATTCAGACGGCAATGTTCTTGCTAAATCGGCTTCTGTTTGGAATGTTTTTATTGACCCACTCAATATCAAAACCGAAAAAAAGAGAAATTTGATAGTTAACAAGCTTTCAAGTCTTTTCAAATATGACGACAAAGAAAAGGCAGACCTTCTTGAAAAGACAAAAAACAACAATCATTACGAACTTATTGAGAAAAAGGTCGAAAACAACATAAAAGAGAAACTTTCAACATTTGTTTCAGAAAATAACCTCGGTGACTGTGTCGGTATAGAACAGGCAACTAAGAGATATTATCCTTACGGCAATCTTGCTTCAAGTGTTCTCGGTTTTACAAGTACGGATGACCAAGGTGTGTCGGGTCTTGAATATTACTATAACGATGAACTTACCGGAACGAACGGCAGAATAATTACAGCAAAAGACGCTAAATCAAACAATATTGAAAGCAATTATGAAACTTATGTTCCTGCTTCCGACGGTGATTCACTTGTTTTGACAATAAATCAAACAATTCAGTATTACCTTGAAAAAGGCTTGAGGGAAACTTTAAACGAATATGAAGCCAAAGGTGCTTACGGTGTTGTTATGAACTGCAACACAGGTGCTGTGCTTGCTATGTCATCACTTCCCGATTACGATTGTAACGAGCCTTACAAGTTGACTTACAGCAGAGATAAAAAATATATTAAAAGCATTAAGGATAAAACCGAAAAACAAAAGGCTGAAAGTGTTGCACTTCAAAATCAGTGGAACAACTTCACGGTAAACAGTACATATGTTCCGGGCTCTGTATTCAAAACTTTTGTCGCTTCTGCAGCCCTTGAAGAACATATTGTTGACCTTAACACAACATACAACTGTACCGGTTCAATTCGGGTTGAAGATTACACAATGAAGTGCCATTACCATCCGGGTCACGGACTTCAAACTCTTACTCAGGGTCTTGAAAATTCCTGTAACCCATTCTTTATCACAATCGGTCAAAAGCTTGGCGTAAAAAATTATGTTAAGTATTTTGATGCATTCGGCTTTACAAAAAAAACAAATATCGACTATCCGGGCGAAGTTTTGTCACAGTATTACAAAGAAGACCAGTACGGAATTGTAGAACTTTCTTCTGCATCATTCGGTCAAACAAACTCTCTTACACCTATTCAGGTTTGTACAGGTCTTTGCGCTATTGCAAACGGCGGTAAACTTCTTCAGCCTTATCTCGTTTCAAGCGTAGTTGATGCAAACGGCAAAACTGTCAAAAAAACTCAAACAAAAGAAATAAGACAGGTTATCAGCAGCGAAACATCAAAAACAGTTCGCCAAATGATGAAATCTGTAGTTGATAACGGTACGGGTAAAAACGGTTATGTAGCAGGATACAGTGTCGGCGGTAAAACAGGTACATCAACAAAGCTCGGCGAATCTAAAGAAGGCGAAGCTGATAAATATATCGTTTCTTTTGCAGCAATCGCTCCGACTGACGACCCTGAAATAGCAATGCTTATCATTGTTGATGAACCTAACCAAGATCTCGGCGGCGGTGCTCTTTGCGCTCCTATTGCGGCTCAGGTTACAGAAGAAGCTATGAATGTTCTCGGCGTTGAACCAAAGTATGATGATGACGAACTTAAAAAGCTTTCAAAGCAAACACCTAATGTTGTCGGTAAATCACTCGATGAAGCGCAAAAGACTCTTAAAGAAAACAGTCTTAATTATCAGGTTATCGGCTCGGGCTCAACTGTAACAAGGCAGTGCCCATCGGGTGCAGACGCAGTTCCGAGCGGCGGTACGGTTTATCTTTATACCGACGATGAAGAAAAGCAAACAGTTGAAGTTCCTGATTTTACAGGTCTTACGGTAACCGAAGCAAAAGATCTTGCCGCTTCAAGTAATCTGAATATTCAAATATCCGGTAACAGTATGTCAAGTGGAACTATAGTGGCTTACAGGCAAAGCGAAGATAAGTCTGCTAAGGTTGAAAAGGGTACGGTTGTTACCGTAACATTTAAAAATACACAGTCTGTACTTGACTGATAAATAAATTGAACTTTAGATATGGGGTTTTAAAATGAAACTTAAAGAATTATTAAAAGGAATCGAAGTATTAAACAGCTTTGAGGATAAAGAGGTGCTTGATGTTACCGCTGACTCAAGGCTTGTTAAAGAAGGCTCACTTTTTATATGCATTAAAGGTGCGGCTTTTGACGGACACAGCGTTGCAAAAAAAATGCTCGATAACGGCGCTGTTGCAGTAGTCTGTGAACACGATTTAGGGCTTGACAATCAAATTATTGTTGAAAATTCAAGAGCGGTTTATTCTCCGATTTGTGCCAATTTCTTTGGCAATCCTGCTAAAAGGCTCAAACTTATCGGCTTGACAGGCACAAACGGCAAAACCACAACTTCATTTCTTATTAAGCAGATTCTTGAAAATGTCGGCAAAAAGGTTGGCTTAATCGGTACTGTTCAAAATATGGTCGGCGATGAAATCTATCCTGCAAAATATACAACCCCTGACCCATATGAACTTCAAAAGCTTTTTTCCCTTATGGTTGATGCAGGTTGCGAATACTGTGTAATGGAAGTTTCTTCTCAGGCGCTTGCTCAAGGCAGAGTTAACGGACTTCGTTTCGCTCTCGGTGCATTTACAAATCTTACCCAAGACCATCTTGATTACCACAAAACCTGGGAAAATTATTTTAAAGCTAAGCGCATCCTTTTTGAAAATTCCGATATCGCCGTAACTAATGCCGACGACGAACACGGACTTAAAATTATCGACGGTCTTGATTTTGACAAAGTAGTAACTTATGCGGTTAATACAAATGACGCAACATTCACCGCAAAAAATGTTAAGTTTAAATCAAGCGGCGTTGAATACGAATTAGTAGGAAACGACACAATCGGCAGATGTTCATGTCCTATTCCGGGCAGGTTCTCTGTTTACAATTCACTTTGCGCTTGCACCTGCGCTTTGGCACTCGGTATTGATTTTGATGATGTTCTCGGTGCTATAGCCAAGTCAAAGGGTGTTAAGGGCAGAATTGAGGTTGTACCGAGCGGCAGAGATTTTACAATCATTATTGACTATGCTCATTCACCGGACGGTCTTGAAAATATTATCACTTCCCTTAAAGAAATTGCAAACGGCAGGGTAGTTACAGTATTCGGTTGCGGTGGTGACAGAGATAAAACAAAACGACCGAAGATGGGTAAAATTGCTGCAGAACTTTCAGATTACTGCATTGTTACTTCCGATAACCCAAGAAGTGAAAACCCGACAGCAATCATTAACGATATTCTTGAGGGTATGAAAAATATCAAAACACCTTACAAAGTTATTGAAAACAGGCATGAAGCTATTGAATATGCAATAACTCACGCAAAAAAGGACGATATCATTCTTCTTGCAGGCAAGGGTCACGAAACTTATCAAATTTTGCCGACAGGCACAATTCATTTTGACGAAAGAGAAGTAATTGCCGAAGTCCTCGGTAAAATGAACTAAAACTATGGAAACATTAACATTAAAAGAAATCGCAATCGCACTTGGTACAACTTGCGAATTTGATATTGAAATTAACGCAGTTTGCATTGATACAAGAAAAATTACAAAGGGTTGCCTTTTTATTTGCATTAAGGGTGAACGCTTTGACGCTCATCAATTTGCAAATGAAGCGCTGAAACTCGGCGCAAACGCAGTTATGATTAGCGAGGATATAGAGGTCAACGGTCCGTTTGTAAAGGTTGACGATACTGCAAAAGCTATGCTCGATCTATCAGGCTACTATCGCAGTAAATTTGATATTCCGGTCGTTGCGCTCACCGGTTCGGTTGGTAAAACAACTACTAAAGAATTTACTCACCTTGTAGTTAATTCAAAATATCACGCAATCAAAACTCAGGGTAATCTTAATAACGAAATCGGTTTGCCTCAAATGCTTTTTCAAATTGATAACAGCACCGAGGCAGCAGTTATTGAAATGGGAATGAACCATTTTGGCGAAATTCATCGTCTTGTTACCGCAACTAAACCAACCGTTGCTATGATAACAAATATCGGCGTTTCTCATATTGAAAACCTTGGTTCTCGTGAAGGGATACTAAAGTCAAAGCTTGAAATTCTTGACGGACTTAAAGAGGGTTCACCGTTTATAATAAATGTCGATAACGATATGCTTCAAACCATTCTTGATAATGATAATATTATGACAAAATATAATGTTATCACTTTTGGTATTGAAAGTGACAATTCAAACTTTAAGGCGGTCAATATTAAAGAAGAAAACGGTTCAACTTCATTTGATATTATATATTCAGTTTCAAAAATAATTGATGAAACCGACGGACCTACTGCTGTATTTAGCGTAAATACTCAGCATATAACAATTCCTACAATCGGTATTCATAATGTCTATAACGCACTAGCGGCTTTCACTGTCGGCATAACATTGGATATTGAGCCACAAACGGCGGCAAATGCGCTTTCGGCTTATGTTCCTGCCGGAATGAGGCAAAGAAATATAAATGTAGGCGGCATAACTTCTATTGAAGATTGCTATAATGCAAGTCCCGATTCAATGAAAGCGGCACTAAAAACACTTGCAAATACAACTTCAAATAAGAAAATTGCAGTATTGGGCGATATGCTTGAACTCGGTGATTTTTCAAAGAACGCCCACGAAGATGTAGGCAAGATGGTTGTTGAAAACAAAATTGATTACCTTTTGGCTTACGGCAATGAAGCAAAATATATTGTTGAGTCAGCCAAGGCTTTGGGTATGGAAAACGCTTTTTATTTTGATGATAAAAATGAGCTTTCAAATAAGCTTCTCCAAATTGCGTCAAAAGGAGACGCAGTAATATTTAAGGCTTCAAGAGGTATGAAGCTTGAGGATGTAATACATTTCGTGTATGATAGGTGGGAAAAATAAATGAACAGTACAGTAGCATTAATTATCAGCGTGGTTATCGCTTTCGGTATAACAGCCGCACTCGGTTTTGTAATTATTCCGTGGCTTAGAAAACTTAAATTCGGTCAAACTATTCTTGATATCGGACCAAAGTGGCACAAGAAAAAGCAAGGCACGCCAAATATGGGCGGCATTATGTTTATTATCGGCATTGTCGTTTCTTTTGCCGTTACAACTCTTATTTATCATCTTTCGGGCGGTGAACTCGAAAGCGACTATTCTCAAATAATGAACGGCAGGGAACTTGTTCTTCTTTTTTCAGGTCTTCTTTTGGCTCTCGGTTGCGGAATTGTCGGCTTTATTGACGATTTTACAAAAATCAAGCTTAAAAGAAACGAGGGTCTTTCACCAAAGCAAAAAACACTCGGTCAGCTTATTGTAACTCTCGGTTACATCTGTACTCTTTGGGTTTCGCATAACACAAGCTGGTACATTCCTTTTGTTGGCACTGTTAATTTTGAAAAGAATGTGTTTACTGCTATTGTATTTTGGCTTCTTTCAATCTTCATTGTTTACGGCTGTGTAAACTCTGTAAACCTCACCGACGGTATCGACGGTCTTTGCTCAAGCGTAACAACAACTGTTGCAATAGCATTTATTGCACTCGGTTATATTCAGCACTTTGCAGGTCTTAACATTTTTGCCGGTGCTCTTTTGGGCGGCGTTCTCGGTTTCCTTTGCTGGAACTGGAACCCTGCCAAAACATTTATGGGCGACACGGGTTCGCTTTTCCTCGGCGGTATGGTTGTTGCTCTCGGTTATCTTTGCAAATGCCCGATTATCCTTTTGCCTGTAGGTATCGTTTATGTTTGCGAAACTATGAGCGATATTATTCAAATCGGTTATTTCAAAATCACTCACGGCAAGCGTATTTTCAAAATGGCACCTATTCATCACCATTTTGAAATGTGCGGCTGGAAAGAAAAGAAAATTTGCGTTATCTTTTCACTCGTTAATGCTATCGGCTGTGTAATCGGTGTGCTTCTTCTTTATTTCGGCAACTTTGCAAAATAACAAATTATTATTTGAAAGGATTATTTATGCTAAAGAATAATAATGAAAATAACGAGAAAATTGTAAGACCCGATAAATCGTTAACTGTAAAGAAAAACGATATTTTTACAGTCGGCTCTATTGATATTCCTTTTTTGGGATATGCTATTGCGCTTTTAACAATCGGTCTTATAATGCTTTTTTCAGCAACTTATCCTTACGCTTATGTAAACTATAACGGCAATTCGTATTACTTTTTTATCCGTCAGTTTGCATTCGCAGTTGTCGGTTTGGTTGCAATGTTTGTACTTTCAAAATTTAATTATAAGCTTCTCAAAGCGGTATATAAAATCATTTTAGGCATAACTATACTGCTTCTTATTATAGTTCTGTTTTATCATACGGATGTAAAAGATTTTAAAAGATGGATACCTATAGGTCCTGCAACCCTACAGCCGTCTGAAATTGCAAAGTTTACTCTTATATTAACCCTGTCTGTATATATAAGTAAATATTATAAGCAAATGAAAACAATTAAGTACGGTATGGCTTTCCCTTTGTTGATAACAGGCATTTTTTGCGGTCTTATCTATCTTGAACATCATTTGTCTTGTACAATTCTTGTTTTTGCTATCGGTGCTGTTTTAATGTTTGCAGGCGGAACAAAATGGGAGCTTTACGCTTTCGGTATCGGCGCTGTTGTTTTGGTAGCGTTTATGGTAGTTAAATTTCCATCTCTTGTTGAAAGTTATGCCGGTGAGCGTATAGTTGCATGGCTTGACAAAAGTTATGACCCGTCAGGTGCTCGTTGGCAAACAAATAACTCACTTTATGCTATAGGTTCGGGCGGCTTTTTCGGTGCCGGCTTAGGCAATTCAAAGCAAAAATATCTTTATGTGTCAGAACCTCAAAACGACTTCATTTTTTCAATAGTATGTGAAGAATTAGGCTTTATCGGAGTAGCATTTGTCATTTTCCTTTTTGCCGCTCTTGTAATCAGAGGCTTAAAAATCGCACTGAGATGCAATGATAAATTCGGCTCACTTCTTGTTATCGGTATCGTTGCTCAAATCGGAATTCAGGTAATATTCAATCTCCTCGTTGTTACCGATACGCTTCCAAATACCGGTATTGCACTTCCGTTTTTCTCCTACGGCGGAACATCCATTGTAATACTGCTTGCGGAAATCGGAGTGGTATTGTCTGTGTCACGAAAAACTAATCAACAAAAGGTAGATGTTTAATTATGAAAATATTATTTGCAACGGGCGGTACCGCCGGTCATATTAACCCCGCACTCGCCGTAGCTTCATATATCAGGGAAACTCACCCTGAATCAGAAATATTATTTGTCGGCACTGCTGACCATATGGAGTCAAGACTTGTACCAAACGCGGGTTTTGATTTTAAAACTATTAAAATTTCAGGCTTTAGGCGCTCATTTTCGCCTGAAGCTATAGCTCATAACATAAAAACAGTTTCTCAGCTTATCACTTCAAAGTTTTCCACAAAAAAGATTATAAAAGAGTTTAAACCGGATGTTGTTGTCGGTTTCGGCGGATATGTTTCCGGTCCTGTTTTGCAAACAGCGGTTGATATGAAAATACCGACTTGTATCCACGAACAAAACGCATATCCCGGTATTACCAATAAAACCCTCGCTAAAGAGGTAGACAAGGTTATGCTCACCGTTGAGGACGCAAAAAAGCACCTCGAAGCTAAAAACGAAGTAGTTGTAACAGGTTTGCCGGTAAGAGGCGAACTTTTAAAAGCTCGCAAAGACATAGCCAGAAAAGAACTCGGTATTCCCGACGGTAAATATTTGGTTCTTTCTTTCGGCGGTTCACTCGGCGCAAAGCCGCTCAATGAAGCTATGTATAATATTTTGCTTGACAGTGCAAAATCGGGCAAATATTATCACATTCATTCTGTCGGCACTAACGGCGGCGAATTTCTTGATAAATTCAAAAATGAAGGCTTTAATGAAGGCGAAAAAGGGCTTGAAAAAGGCAGTGTTCAAGTAAGGCAATACATCGACGATATGGACAGATGTATGGCTGCTGCAGACCTCGTAATCGGCAGGGCAGGTGCTTCAAGCCTTTCAGAAATTGAAGCACTCGGCAAAGCTTCAATTCTTATTCCGTCACCTTATGTTGCCGAAAATCATCAGTTCCACAATGCTATGGCGCTTGTTAATCGTGGTGCGGGAAGCATAATTGAAGAAAAAGATTTAACAAGCGAAAGTTTATCAAAAGCTATCGATTCAATGCTTTCTAACCCTACAAAGCTTATTCAAATTGAAGAAAATGCTAAAAATATGTCAATAACAAATGCAAGAGAAAGAATAGCAAATATAATTCTTTCACTTATAAAATAACAAAAATCACGCCTTTGCATAGTATATCTTGCAGAGGTGATTAAATGGAAAAATTTAAAATCAGCGGGGCTAAAAAACTTGGCGGAGAGGTAACTGTTCACGGTGCTAAAAACTCTGCTTTGCCGATACTTGCGTCAACATTGCTTGTAAAAGGCGAATCGGTAATACATAATTGCCCTGATTTAAGCGATGTCAGAGCAACACTGAACATATTAAAATCTCTTGGATGTAAAGTTAAAAGAGAAAATAATACAGTTTGCGTTGACGCAACAAATGCCGATAAAAATACTATTGATGAAAAAGTTATGCGAACTATGCGTTCATCAATAATATTTTTAAGCGCACTTCTTGCAAGGATGGGAAGTGCTTCAATTTATTATCCGGGCGGCTGTGAAATAGGAGTAAGACCTATTGACCTTCATCTAAAAGCACTTAAAGATTTGGGTGTAAATGTTGAAGTTAACGGTTCATCAATCAAATGCAAAAGCAATTCAATAGTCGGCACAAAGATAATATTGCCGTTTCCAAGCGTAGGAACGACAGAAAATATTATTATTGCCACGGTAATGTCAAAAGGCAGAACTGTTATTGTAAATCCTGCACGAGAGCCTGAAATCAGCGACCTTGCCGATTTTTTGAATCATTGCGGCGCAAGAATTTACGGAGCAGGGGAATCAACTATATTAATTGACGGTGTAAGCGAACTTAAACCTTGCGAGCATACGATTATTCCCGACAGAATTCTTGCTTCGACTTATATGGCAATCGGTGCAACAAGCTGTGATGAAATTATTATTAAAAATGTAAAAAACAGTCATTTGTCTCCCGTTTTGCCTGCGTTTAGTGAAATGGGTTGCAAAATTTATTTGGACGATGATTCAATTAAACTTATTTCACCAAGCAGACTTAAAAGAGTAAAAAACATCAAAACTATGCCATATCCCGGTTTTCCTACAGATTCTCAGTCGCCTATTGTTGCAGCTTTGAGCATTGCAAAAGGAACTTCTGTTTTGCAAGAAACTATTTTTGAAAACAGATTTAGATATGTGAGCGAACTTAATCGCTTCGGCGCAGATATTGATGTTAAAGATAATATAGCTGTTATAAACGGTGTTAAAAAGCTTCACGGTGCAAATGTGCACTGTACAGATTTGCGTGGAGGAGCGGCGCTTGTTGTGTGTGCGCTTTGCGCATATGGTGAAAGCGAAATTTATGATATTCATCATATTGACAGAGGATATGAATCATTTGAATCAGCTCTTTCGTCAATAGGAGCAGATATTAAGAGGAGTAAAAATGAGGGAGAAACAAAAGAAAAGTCAAACTAAAAAGAATACTCAAAAGCGTACTACTTCAAATTATGACGCTGATTTTACCGACCTTGGTATTGAACCACCGAAAATTTACAGGCAGTCACAGCAAAGAAATGCTCAAACTCCAAAGTCTAAAAAAAGTAAAAGCAAAGCAAATAATCTTACTAAAAATGAGCGCAGAACAAAGGAAACAAAAAAGCGCAAGAAAAAAGTCAAACTCAGAAAAACTTTTAAATGGATACTTGTGCTGTTTCTTATTGCGGCAATAGGCGTTGCAATTTGTATAAGCGTGTTTAAGGTTAGCAATATAACGGCATCCGGTAGTAAAATCTATTCTGCCGATAAAATTTTGTCACAATGTATAATAGAAAAAGGTGACAATTTAATTACTATAGATACCGAAAGCGCACAAAAAAGAATTGAACAAAATCTTCCTTATGTATATAAGGCTCAAATTAAGCGAAAACTTCCCGATACAGTAGTTATTACGGTTACAGATGCTAAACCTGCTTATTCGCTTTTATGCAAAGATAAAACATATATTTTGCTTGATGATAATTTTAAAGTGCTTGAAAAAGGCGCTCAAATGTCATCAGGTATTGTGATTAAACAAACATCGGTTAAATCTGCAAAGCCGGGTTATAAAATTAAATTTAAAAACAAAGATATAGGCACTTGTCTTGAAAAACTTGCCGCTTGTGTAAAAAATAATAATTATTCCGAAATAACATCTGTTTATAGTAAAAATATAAGCGACAATTATGTTGTATATGACAACAGAATTACTTTTAAACTCGGTAATTGCGATGATTTGGATAAAAAGATATTAAAAGGTTTGGCAGCTTGCGATAAGCTTAATGAATCAAACCCTAATGCTACAGGCACAATGACTATCACATCTGACAAGTCAATATACTTTACAGAGAAATAGGTGTAAAGCTATTGAATTTACACTTATTGTGAATAATGTTGGAATTTGTGCAATAATGACAAATACTGATTAAATATGGTGTGAAACATTGTCAAAAACTTTTAGAATAATTCAAAAAAAGTATTGCAATTTGATTACAATATTGTTACAATATGAGATGTAATTGAAAGAGCCTATAGGGACAATAGACTGAAAATAAAATAAAGGAGAATCAATGCAATGGGAAGATATGAAATCGATACAGACGACACAAAAGTAGTTCAAATAAAAGTAGTAGGTGTAGGCGGCGGCGGCGGAAACGCTGTTAACCGTATGGTACACTGTAATATTCAGGATGTTGAATTTGTAGCAGTTAACTCTGATAAACCTGCTCTTGCAAAGTCAACAGCAACTCATAAAATACTTATCGGCGAAAAGGCAACAAAGGGTATGGGCGCAGGCGCAAGACCTGAGGTTGGTACTCGTGCAGCAGAAGAAAGCAGAGAAGCTCTTACTGATGTTCTTACCGGTGCAGAAATGGTATTTATTACTGCCGGTATGGGTGGCGGTACCGGTACAGGTGCTGCTCCTGTAGTAGCTAAGATTGCTAAGGACCTTGGTATTCTTACTGTAGCAGTTGTTACAACTCCGTTCGCTTTTGAAGGCAACAGAAGAATGAAGCAGGCTCAGGAAGGTATTAAGGAACTTGCTCAGTATGTTGATTCAATTATGGTAATTCCTAATGAAAACTTAAAGTATGTTACAGAAGAAAAAATTACTCTTCTTAACGCTTTTGAAATTGCCAACGATGTTCTTCGTCAGGGTGTTCAGTCAGTTTCAGACCTTGTTAATGCAACCGGTCTTGTTAACTGCGACTTTGCCGATGTAACTGAAATTATGAAAGATTCCGGCTATGCTCATATGGGTGTCGGCCGTGCAAAGGGTAAAGATAAGGCTGAACTTGCTGCTCAGCAGGCTATCTCTTCACCGCTTCTTAACACTTCAATCGACGGCGCTCGTGGTATTCTTATCAATATCACAGCTTCAACCGATATCGGTCTTGAAGAAATCGATGCTGCATCTTCAATCGTAAGTGCCGCTGTTCATCCTGATTGTGAAATCATTTGGGGTGCTAATTTTGATGAAGAACTTGAAGATGAAATGATTATTACTGTAATCGCTACTCGTTTTGGCGATGAGGGTCCTGGCGCTCCTATTAAGTCAACAACAGCTAATAAGGAAGTTGCTCCTCCTCAGCCTGTAGCTCCGTCATTTGTTGCTCCTGCAGCTCCATCTGCTCCTGCTTCAACTTCATCACCTGTATCTACATTCAATGATAACGATGATGATGCTTTTACAGATATCGTAAATTTCTTTAAGAAATAAGATACTTAAAATGAAAACCTCTGAGTTCATCTCAGGGGTTTATTTTTTTACATTTTTTTATTTAGTTTTGTGGAAAAAATTGTTAATGCAAGTTAAAGCCTTTACATTTTAAACATTTTCAACATAGTTTTCCACAATTTAAGCGAACATTTCCACAAAACAAGCTAACTTTTCAACCGATTATTAACATTATTACTGTTGACAAGTGTTTTTTCTTTACAGCAAAAGAGCGAATATACATCTCTGCATATCCGCTCTTTTTTTACCATTCACTTTTTGTGTATGACCTGATTATATTTGTAATAATGTTATCACGCTTAAACCCTTTGCCTTTGCCGCCGTTGTATTGGTCTTGAATTTTACCGGCTCTTATTGTTAGTGCTTCTGTTTTATCGGTCAATTTGTCAATCGGAGGAATCTTGCCGAAATCGTAACCGTCCTCAACAATATCAATAATGTCGGTTGCAAGGTTAGTATATTCGCTTTTCTTTGCAGAAGTCATAGCAAATATAACAATTTTATTATTCTTAGGAAGCTTTATGATATGTTTATTTTTTACATTAAAGCTGTATAAATAAATCCTTGCTTTTTTAACTATATTGCCCTCAGGGTGGTGCAAATGTGTAAATTCATAGCCAAACGAAGTTTTGTCATCTGTATGAGCCACTTGGTTTAAACCGTACATATCCCATTTGCTGTAAGGTGCAGTCATTGATTTGATTTTAACATTGTGCATAGCTGCGTCAATCTTAAATGTTTCTTCAATATCTTCGTCGCCGACAGCACCTGCAAGAATGTAAACTTGCTCAAAATCACCGTTCAACTTGATTTTTTGACCACGGCAGGCAAGTGCGTCAAATCTTGGCTTTTTGTTTTTATTGTTACCGTGAGGAATATAAAAATCAATTCCACCGACCTTGATGTTTCTGTCAATTAAATCAATAGGAAGCGAGTACCCTGAGCCTTGGAAAATGATATGCTTCATATTGTCATAATTCGTAAAAGCTTTGACATTATATGTTAGGCGCATAGGCTTGTAAATATTGTTATGTTCGCATTTTTCAGCTTCTTTAAATTTGATTTTAAGAGTAACAGTTTCAAACGGTTTAAGATTTACTCTTATAACTCTGTCTTTAGCCGCTTCATGCCTGCAAATAAATTCTTCACTCGTGTTAACTTTGTCAACTTCTTCAAATTCTCTGTAAACGCTTAAAGCTGCATTTTTTTGCTCAATATCCGTAGCATTGTTAAGCCTTACGATTAATGAATTATTGTCATATTCGCTGATTTTAACTGCTCTTACGATAACATTATCGTGCGACATTTTAAGCAAACTTGCAACTTGTGAAAATTCGCCCTTTTCTTTTTGCGAATGAATCTGAGCAGTAAGCATTTTCCTTGCAAAAATCATTGATTGCTTATTTGTGCCGTTGTCAATGTCGCCCTTATGAGAATAAATGCCAAAGCTGAAACAGTTTCTTCCAAGGTCTTGAAGGTCTTGTCTGGTTTCTTTTGTAAATGCGCCGAGAGGTGAGTGAATACAACTGAGCCTTAATGTGTTATCGTCAGGCTTGTCCCAACCGTGCTTGCAGTCGGTCAAAATGCTAACACCAAATTCACCGCTTTTATCGGTAATGTCAGCCCATTTTTGAGCCGGAACTTCATAAAGATTTTCTTTGTTGTTTCCTCTTTCGGTATAGCCGATACCCGAATCATATTTCGCAACATCATTTTGCGCACTGAGTGGGAATACGGCTTTAAGAAGTGTTCTTCTCGTTCTCCAATCAATGAAATTGTCAACTCTTATAACTTCGCTGTTAGGGTAGAGTGAAACAATTTGAGTGATTGTTGAATATTCAGCTTCTCTTGTAATTTTTATAGCAATTCTCGCCGGACCGTTTTCAACTATTTCAAACTCAGGAGTGTTTGCATAACAATAAGGGTCTTTGTCGATATCTTGCTTTCTGAGTTCCCAAGACGGATATGCAAGCGAACCCACATCTTTAAGAAGCGCAAATTTAATCGGCGCTTTAATAACTTGCTTGCCAAGTTCTTTGTCTAAAAGGTAAGCAAGGTCGCCGTTTTTGTTAAATATAACTTTGTATTTGCTGTTTTCAAGCGTATGAAGTGTAACTTTAAGGTCTGTTTGAACTTTACATTCTTCATCACTTGCAACAACTGCATAAATATGTACAGCATATGACGGAACATCTGCTTCAAAAATAATCTCAAAAGTTTTGCCTGTTTTACTTACAATCTGGCAAGGAACTTCCTGTTTTTGCTTGTTAATAACTTTAACAAACGGAGTGTTAACATTAAGCCTTATTTTCGCATTAACACTTTCAATTCTTCTGTACTGCGTCGGGTTTGAAACAGAAATTGCAACGCCGTTTTGCGGTATCCAAGAAGTGTCCATATCCCTTGCAAGTGCTTGAAGCGAAGAAGTAAATTCACCTTTAAACTGAGCGATTGAAGAATAATAATCGTCCCAAGCATCATTATAAACTTCCATAAGTGAAGTGCCTGTAATGTCGTCGTGGAATTGGTGTTTAATTGTTCGCTTCCAAGCCTTGTTAAGATTTTCCTTAGGATAATCATATGTACCGCAAAGACTTGCAAAACTGCACGCAAACTCGGCTGTGTGAGCCATTTGCTCGCTTTGATAGTCAAGCCTTTTGCTCTGCGTTCTCGATGTGTAGCAACCGGCACCGTGGTTGGTCATAAGCATATCGCCTTTAACCCTCGGAATGTACTTTCCGTTAGAACCTCTGACATACCTTTTAAGGTCAACAAAAACTTTGTCGCTTCTTGCCGATTTTACTTCAAACAAAGGGTTATCTCTGTTTTCACTGTTGCTTTTGCAAACATTTTTTACGCTTTCCTCGGTTGGTGAACCACCCCAGTCACCCGTACCATAAAGGTGATTAACCCAAGGAAGCTTCATATTTGTTTCACTTGCGCATTTTGCAATGCCGTCAATAACGCTCAAATCACCTCTTACATCGCCGTCAAGCTTGTACCTGTAACTCTTTGCGTTGAACGAAGCGCCGATTTCCTTTCCGTTTGGCGCAACCCACATGCCGATATCAAACGGGATACCGTATGCACTTCCCCAAGAAAGCTTTTGAGTGGTAAAACCGATAAGCCCTGCGTCGCTGATGATTTGCGGAAGTTGTGCGCCGAAACCGAAGCAGTCAGGCAAAAATATATCCTTACTTTTAATACCGAAATTATCATAAAAATAATTGTTGCCGAGCATTATGTTTCTTGAAATAGATTCAGGTGACGGAATGTTAACATCACCGTTTTCATACTCGGAACCTGCCGGGTACCAATTTTGAAGTCTTACATATTTTTTGATTTGCTCAAATGCTTTAGGATAATATTCCTTAATAAGTTCATATCTGTAAGCGCCCTCAAAGTTAAAACGATACTTTGGATATTTTTCAATCAAATCAAAATTTTTGCTAAGTGTGTCAGGAATAAATTTTTCAACTGTGTCCGCAATAGTCCATCTCCAAACTGTGTCAAGATGAGAAGTTGCGACCATATATGCTGTTTTTTTCTGCATAATAATACCTGCTTATTTTATTTATTTTTCAATGATTTCATATGTAAATTCATACTTTTCCTGAAGTGCCTTTACTTTGTCTTCGTTGTCTTCAATAAAAGTAGGAGTGTAAACGCTTTTTCCGTCAACGCTGTAATCTTTAACTATCTGATTAAGTGCTTCCCAAGCTTCAGCTTCTTTTTCGTATCCTTCCTCAAACTTGATAAGAAATTCTTTGTGTTTTGGTAAAATTGCTTTCATAATATTAAATACCTTTCTAATTTTTACTAATTTATTATATTATTTTATTATTAATAATTCAATACCTAATTAAATTCTTTAACTATTAGTTTTGCTTTTTCAAAAAGAAGCTTTTCAGCGTTTTTTATTGCATAGTCAACGCTTGTGTTTTTGTCGGTTAACGAATACATTTTATCTCCAAGCTTAACATTATCGATGCTTCCACTCAAAATAATACATTTTTTGCCGTGCTTTTTGCAAATTTCGCACATCATTCCGTCGATATATACGGTTGCTTTGACTTCTTTCATTTTCTGTTCTCCTTTTGATTCTGTTTTTGTTTCGGATATTATGTTTTCGTCGGCTTTAACGGATTTTTCGGGCGCAACGCTCGGAAATTCCTCAACTTTGCCGTCGCCGTTTTCGCTTTTAAATTTAACAAACCTCAGCCTTAACGCGTTGCAGACCACGCAAACGCTCGATAAGCTCATCGCGAGAGACGCAAACATCGGGTTCATAAGAACGTTGAACGGCTTATAAAGTACGCCGCAGGCTATCGGGATAAGAATTATATTATAGAAAAACGCCCAGAAGAGATTTTCCTTGATATTCGTCATTACCTTTGAGCCGATTTTAAGGCACTTGACAACGTCGCCCAAATCGCTCTTTATAAGCACGGCGTCCGCGCTGTCTATCGCGATATCCGTTCCCGCGCCGATCGCAACGCCTACGTCTGCCGCCGAAAGTGCGGGCGCGTCGTTCACGCCGTCGCCTACCATCATAACTTTTTTGCCCATGCTCTGAAGGTTTGTCACCGCCTCATATTTAGTGTCGGGCAGAACTTCCGCCTCGAAATCGATTCCGAGTTCGTCCGCAACGGCTTTTGCCGCCGAAGCGTTGTCGCCCGTGAGCATTACAACTTGTTTACCCATGGCTTTAAGCTCGGCTATCGCAGCTCTGCTTGAAGGCTTAATTTCGTCTTTAATCGACATATAGCCCCACATTTGCGAGTTGATGACGAGATACAGAACGGGCTTTGGTATGAGCTGCAAGGGGATTATTATCTGCCCTGCCTGAAACTGCCGGAGGATGAAACAGCACATATCGGCATCTGGGGTCAGCGACACAGGCGCTACCTGAAAAATAACCACAAGGCACTGTATACATCCCTGCTCACCAGTGGCAAGTTGAACGGTTATCTTGCTGACATTGACCGGCAAGCAGAGGAAATGTTCTCTCGGCTGGTAAAGCAGATGGCAACAAGCGAAAGTATCACGGAGACACTGAAGGCCGCCGATCCGATGGATTGGGTCGGTAGGATGAATAACATCCGAAACAGAGCTATGGAAGTTGTAAACGCCGAGATTATCTACGCATAATTGCAAAAGCACAGGGACAGGTTTCTTAATCGGAAACCTGTCCCTGTGCTCTATATTGAGAGATTTCATTCGCAATGCGGAGCTTTTGCTCCAGATCTTCCTTATCAAATTCCAGCATATGAACGGTGTGCTCAAGTTTTCGCACATCCTCTTTTCGCTCGAGGAGCTGCCGCTCCAACATGGCAATATATTCCGTTACTGATGCCGGTGAGAAACCAAACAAGGTTTTCCTAAAATACATTCGCTCACCTCACTGCTTTGGCGATAGCCGTATCCTGTGCAAAATTGGGGATGTTGTAAAGCACAAGCACCTGCGTAATGCCGTTTTCTTCGATATAGTCCGTTACAGAATCCTTAAAGAAGCGCAGGTCGATCAAATGGGTTTCGGCGTAGTCATCGATCACAAACTGCGAAAAGCAGTTGGCGTAGGAATCCTTCAGAATCAGCAGCTTGCCCTCTCCGTTGCCTGAAACCACGGTGGTGGATTGGTTGGAATTCAGAAATGTAGCGTACTGGTCTTTTCCGCTGAGATATTTCCGCTCGTAAATGCAGTCCGTCACATAATTGCCGCCGTTATAGTTGACGGTATGCGTCAGCGTTTTGTAGTAGGCGGTGATGGTATCATAAGGGGCAAAGGGATAGTTGACCTTGTTATAGGTAGTGCCACGAAAATTATCACATAGGCTTTGGCTCTGCCAAGCGGAGAGAGGCAGAGCCGTTTTCCCCTGTGCCTGCATCCAAGCTGCATAGCAATAGTAGGCGCCAAGGCTTGTAAAATGATGGTCGGTCTTGTAGTAGATGTACCCGTCCTTATGCTCCGATAGGATATCGAACACATTTACAGTATCCAACCCCTGAGTCTTGGCAAAATCCATCAGCGCCTTTTGGTCAAGGTTCGGTGCATAGGCAGGCAGCTTATCGGATAGGATCTGTGCCGCCGTTGGTACGAGCATTACTTGCATAGGAATACCGGCAGATTTCAGCGATCCCGATAATTTTGTAAGGGCTTCCATGTTGGCTGCAAATTGTTTTTGATTATAACTTGTAAAAGCATCAATGAGATAGCCGTCCTTGCCAAAATAGACACCTGAAATTTGAGTTTTCCCGCTGAGCCGCTCGGTAAGTGTCTTGACGGTGATCCAACCATCTCTTAACGGAAACTGATCCGCAAGGTACTTTTCAATTTCCGTTCCCATTTTACCGCTGGAAAAATCGGAAATGGAGATTGCGTCTTTCTGCGTCAGCGTTCGTTTCTCGCTTTCGGAATAGTATTTGTCCGGCACAAGAAAACCGGAGAGAACGCCGACGACCAAAAGCAGGCAAAATACAGAAGTAATGATTTTATTGCGCATTTCGGCATTCCTCCTTAAAAACGGAAATACAGGAACGGGTTATATGATCCGCTGATGAGATAGGCCACGGACAGACCTGCCACAGCGACGATGCCGGTCACATCGGCGGTAGCCATCAATCCCGTACTGCATTTCCCGTTCCATTTGTGATAGAGCTTTGTGCCAAGAGGCGTAGCCGCAACAGCGCACAGCAGGAGCAGCGGCAAGTAGGACAGCAGCTGATAGAGGGTAGCGGAATTGCAGAAGGTTGCTCCGCCGAGGAGAACTTTGAAAAATGCCCATCCCTTCCCGATGTCCTCAAAGGCGAACAGCACCCAACCGACAGCGACACACAGCAGCGCATAAATGTGTCCGATAAACGCAGGGATTCTTTTCAGCTTATCCATCAGGAAAAATTTTTCGAGTATCAGCAGCAGTCCGAAGTACACGCCCCACAGCACATAGTTCCAGCTGGCTCCGTGCCAGAAGCCGGTGAGAAGCCACACAATGGCAATGTTCCGCAGCTGAATGGCAAGTCCTTTTCGGTTGCCGCCCAGCGGAATATATACATAATCCCGAAACCAAGTCCCCATTGAGATATGCCAGCGCCGCCAGAATTCCGTAACACTTTTAGAGCAATAGGGGTGGTCGAAGTTTTCGAGGAAGTCAAACCCAAACATTTTGCCCAGACCAATCGCCATATCCGAATAGCCGGAAAAGTCGAAATAGATCTGAAAAGCAAATGCGACGATTCCAAGCCAAGCCGAAACGACAGACAATTCGCTGCTGCCGGAAATGGTGTTCCACAGAAGCCCGATATTATTGGCAAGCAGAACTTTCTTTCCCAGTCCGCAAACGAAGCGTTTCACACCCTCACCGAATTTATCAAAGGAGTGGGTGCGTTCGTCAATTTGGTCGGCAATGGTCTGATAACGCACGATCGGTCCGGCAATGAGCTGTGGAAACAGGGATACATACGCCCCGAAGGAGATGATGTTGTTCTGTACTTTGGCATCGCCCCGATAAACATCTATCGTATAGCTCATCGTTTGAAAGGTGTAAAAGGAAATGCCGATCGGCAGAGGTAGATTCAAAAGCGGGATATTACACCCGAAAATGCCGTTTACTGTGCCGAGAAGGAAATCTGCGTACTTAAACAGACACAGCAGGCTTAAATTGACGATCACGGAAACAAGAAGCCCAATCTTTGCTTTCAGTGTTCCCCTGAACTTTTCCACCGCCCGACCGCAGCAGTAGTCCAGGACGGTGGAGAAGATCATCAGCCCGACATATATCGGTTCGCCCCACGCATAAAACAGTAGGCTGAACGCAAAGAGAATTGCATTTTTTGCTTTCTTGGGAACGAGAAAATACACCAGCAGCACGCAGGGCAGAAACCATAGCAAAAATGTCAGACTGGAGAAGACCATAGCTTATGCCTCCGGAACCGCAGCCAGATTCTCCGGCAGCGTGCCGAGTACGCTCTTGAGGGCCTCGTCGATCTTTGCATATTCGGAGACCGCCAGCTTGTTTTCGGCTTCCGCATCATCGCCGTCGTAGCTGGCCCCGGCGATGACATAGATCACATAGTCGCCGCTCTGATACAGACGAGCGTTTATTACCTTGGCTGTGCCGAAGGGATACTGGCGGATGTAGCTGACCATCTGTGCAAAATTGTCGTTGAGTGCTTTAACCGCATCGGCTACGTACCCATCCTTGGTTTTCAGAACAATGACCGTGTCGGGGTTGACGCTGGCAATGGAATTCTGCTTGGCCACATAGCTGTCTACCTTAGAAAGGTCAAGGCCGAAGCTGTTTTGCAGCCAATCCTTATCGATGTCGGTATCGCAGAGGTAGCTGTCCTTGCCGATGGCGTCGGCGATCTTCTGCTCGATCTCGGCGGGGGTGGCGGTAACAGTAGTGTTTCCCTTGCCGTTGTCGTCCGTTTTTTTGTTATCTGTTGCTTTGCCGCAGGCTACGATACTGAATGCCATAACGAGGGATAGTAGGATCAGTGCAATTTTTTTGATTTTCATAATAGATTAGCTCCTTTGAAGGTTATTATTGCGGAAGCGTTCGGCAGCGCTCGTACGCTGCGCCGCCGTTTTTACGCTTCTGTATGTATAACGACCGGGAAATAAAAAATGTCGGAAGAATTTCAAAAAATCTTCCGACATTTTTATATTTATTTTTTCAGGGACTCATAGACCGCAAGGACTTGGGATTTATTCGCCCCGTCCGTTCCATACAGACAATAGTTGATTTTTCCGTTTGTCCAAACAATCTTGTAATAGGTTTGCAAGTCTGTTTGTACTTCGGTCAACACGGCATTGCTTTTTGCGTCTATCGTTTCCTGCGAACGATCTTCGCCGTTCAACCCGGAGAAGTCGCCCTCCTGTGCCGAAGCACGGGCAAGGTAGCTTTTTCCATCCAGCTCAAATTGAATTTCTGCGATCTTACCGTCTATAATTGCGTAGGAAGTTTCCTGTGCTCCTTCCGGAGCATCCAGCGTGACAGAAAGTGCCTTGAACGCCTCTGCGTTTTCCACTTCCACAAACGGATTTCCGCCCTGCACATTGCTTTCATCCGGGCGCATCGGCGTATTGCCGGGAAGGAATTTCGCCACGCCGATCATCACCAAGCAGAGACAGGCGGCAATGGGCAGCGCATAGCGCACAAGCGGAATAACTTTCTTTTTCGGCTCGGTAGGCTTTTCCGCCGGAGCTGCCTGCTGTGCTTTTTTCATAATATTCTGATACATCCGCTCTTTCGCACCGACTTCCGGCTCGATAGCGTCGATGGATTCTTTGATTTTCTTTTCACTCACGGCTCAAAACCTCCTATCTGCCGCCTGAGCAATTCTCTCGCTTCCCGCAAATGATTGCGGATCGTGGAGGGCGGCTTTTTGAGCATAGCGGCAATCTCGTCCGTTTTGTAATCCATATAGTAATGCAGATAAATGACCTCCTTGTATTTTGTGGGCAGTTTTTTAACGACCTCAAGGGTTTCGTCTATGGGTGCGGTATTCTCGTCCGGAATTTCGGGTGCTTCGTCAATAGGCGTGACCTGCTTTCTCCACCAGTGTTTCAGACGGTCTTTGCAGAGATTGATGGCGGTTACCGTCAGCCACTTCTTCTCGTGCATTTCGTCATTAAAGGCGAAATCTCCTGTCAACACTTTAACAAATACATCCTCTGTGCAGTCCTCGGCTTCTACCTGATTTTTCATATAGGTAAAGCAGAGCCGATACACCAGCTTGTAATTCCGTTCATAGAATGCCTCGAACCATTCGCCCGTACGCTGCGAATTATTCGGCATATTCTTTCCTCCTGTATGTATAACGATTAAGAGCACGATTTTGTCGGGTGATTTATTATAACATATTGCGGAGGGATTTTCCATGTTTTTGCTGAAATACGAAATATGATCCCGTGCTTGGGAAAAATCTTGAAAACGCAGTTGACGAACAAGCGTTCTATATGCTATACTATATTCTGCTCTCATAGCAGAGCCCACAACTGAATATCTGAAATGAAACACAAGGCAGCCGCCGAAAGAGATTGCGGCTGCGCCGCTCCTGTTGCTGAGTCTGTCGGCGGAGCGGAAAAAGCAGACATTGAAGGCTTCTGAATATCAGAGCCGGTACATAGTTTCATCAAAGATATAGCGAGAGATCATCTCCCGCTGATTTGATGTGCTGTGTACCGGCTCTTTTTGTTGTTATAGCCGCCGTTCACAAAAAGTTTACAAAATTCTTTCGTGCAAACGGCAAAAAAGTTCCCAGTTGATTATTGAGGGGGTTAATTTTCGGCCCTTCTCGCTGACTACCAATTGAGGGGCAAATTGAAAGCTAAATGACCGTCCGAATGGAATATGACCTTGCGATGACAGGAGCGAGGCGACGCTGCGGTGAAACTCCGGGGCAGGGATAGAAAAACGACATTCGGGTACAGCGGCAAAACTTACAAAAACTTCAGGAAACAGTTCCGTTTCACACCCGTGATTTCTCCTATTTGTGGGGAAAGCTGCTTTACGGTCAAGACCGTAATTTTTCGCAGATTTCTTTTTGTGGGAGCGCCAAACGGCCTCCGCATCGTCTGCGGCGTTTCTATTAGAAAATCCGTGAATTCTGCCGGTCTTGAACGGGACTTTTTCCGGTAAAAACGGGCCTTCTACAAATGCGATCCGAAATGAGGTGAAATTTAAAATGATTACAGGAATCAAGAAGAAAAACAAACTGACTGAGATATGGTTCAACGAAACCGGCAGCGTTGTCACCATCCGTACTTACAACACCGACCTGAAAAATCGATTGGCGGCCTATGCGGTAAAATATCCTGCCCACTGCCGCCTGACGGACGATGACGAGTGCGGCTGCCTGACCTTTGAGGTAGACCGCCGACGATTCTCCGTCCGACTGACCGCTCCCTATTCCGAGGACAGGCGCGGCAAAGCCAAGGAGACGATGACCGCCGTTAATCAGCGGAGACAAAATGACAATTTCAAGAAGCCGCTATGACCGAGAGATGCTGTCCGCAGGAATAACGAGCATCGGATTGTGGCCCCCACAATCCAGATCCGCAGCCTTGCGGCATGCGGACTAACTCAGGGGCGGTGCCCCTGAATACCCCACTAAAGAATGGAGATGACAAAATGAAGGAAGAAAAAGTGCGTATCAAGGTACGCCTGACCGAAGAAGAAAAAGAGAAATTGGAGCACAATAGCGCCCTGTGCGGACTGACCCAAAGTGAATATATCCGCCAATTATGCCGGGGCGTCCACCCCAAGCCAAAACCACCGGATGTATTCTGGGAGCTGATGGAGGAGCTATATAAGGCCCATTCCGATTTGAAAGAATGTGCCAAATACGAGCCGTCCGCCCTCAAGCTCTGCGCCGAGATCGAGCGGCTGGTGCTGGACTTGCAGGAGGTGATCTAATGGCAACGACTTCTCTTTGGCACATCGAAGGTCGTTTGAAAGACCTTATCGACTATGTGGAGAACCCGGAAAAGACGGCGGCGAAAGCACCGGAGCTGCAAGACCTCTATAATGTGTTCACCTATGTCCAGCGCCCGGAGGCCACGCAGGAGGGCGAGTATGTCACCGCCATCAACTGCCTGAAGGAAACGGCGCTGCGACAGATGATCCTCACCAAGAAGCGCTACGGCAAGACGGACGGCTATATCGCCTGGCACGGATATCAGAGCTTTAAGCCGGAGGAGCTCACGCCGCAGCTTGCCCACGAGATCGGCGTGAAGCTGGCAAAGGAGATGTGGGGCGACCGCTTCGAGATCATCGTCACCACCCATCTGGACAAGGAACATCTGCACTGCCATTTCTGCTTCAACTCCGTGTCTTTTCGGGACGGCGGCAAGTACAATTATTCCAAAGCAGAGCGAAAAAGAATGACGGATATCTCAGACCGGCTGTGCCGGGAATACGGGCTGTCCGTCATTGAGAAGCCACACAAGGCCCCCTCCCGTCTCGTGTGGCTGGATGAGAAAAACGGCAAACCCACCCGCTACAATGTCTACCGTGCCGATGTGCAAGAGGCGATGGATTTCAGCCGCACACCCTACTATATGGAGGATTATCTCCGTCGAAAAGGGTATATCACCGACTTTACGGGCAAGCACTGGAAAATACGCTTGCCCCAATATGAGCATTTTACAAGGCTGGACACGCTGGACGAGTGGTGGACACCGGAGAATATCCGCCTCGGACGATACGCCTCCTTCGGCAATCGCCGGGCATATATCAGCTACCCGCCCCAAATGCCGCAGGAGCTTTCGGATTGGTTCCGTCCATTCCACAAGACCAGCCACATCTACAAGCTGTATCTGCACTACTGCTATCTGCTTGGGTACTTACCGAAGCACACCGACTATAAGCCAACCAGTCCGTATTTGAGAGAGGACTTGCGGAAACTGGATGAGCTGTCCCAGCAAGTGCGGTATATGGGCAAATACAGCATTGAAACGCTGGACGATCTGTATGCCGACAGGGAGAAAATCCAGCGGGATATGGACGCCCTCATCACTCGCCGCACCAAGCTGCAAAACAGGATACGCCGTGCCGCACCTGCCGAAAAGGAAACCCTGCGGCGGGAAAAGGCAGGCGTGACAGATCAGATCACTGCCCTACGAAAGCAGCTAAATCTGAATAAGGCCATTGAGGTGCGTTCCGCCAAAATACAGGAAAAGACGGATTTGCTCTATGCAAACGAATACCGTGCCAAGGAAGCACAGCAGCAAAAGAAACCGCAGAGAAGGGAGCGTGACGCACGATGAAGGACAGAAATAATGAAATCTATGCACAGATTGACCGCATTACAGACCATCTTGCGACAATGACCAAGCAGGAACGCATAGCGTGGTTTCGGCGGAGCGCCTATGTGCAGCCGCTGAATTTCCTCCGGGAGATCGACGGCACCACCTACGCTGTAAGAGCCTTCTTCAGCGAGGGCGCAAGGGAAAACATCACCGAAAAGGTACAGCGCATCATCCTGAAAAGCGACGACAAGAGCAAGGAATCTTGAAACTACCACATTAAAGCGTTGAAGTTTACAGCCGGATATGATAAAATAGGCTCACCTACAAATTCGATCATATCCGGCTGGGAAAGGAGCATCATGACAAAGCAACCGGATAAAATCACAGCCCTGTATTGCCGCCTGTCCCGTGACGATGAGCAGGACGGCCTGTCAGGGTCCATCAAAAATCAGCAGACCATCCTCGAAAAGTACGCACAAGAAAACGGCTTCCGGAACACCCGTGTGTTCATTGACGATGGCTGGTCGGGTACGAACTTTGCAAGACCGGCGTTCACGGAGATTATGGAGCTGGCGGAAAAGGGACTTATCGGCACCCTGGTCGTCAAGGATCACTCCCGCTTGGGGCGGAATCGCCTGATTGTGGGACAGCTTCTGGAAGAGGGTTTCGACAGCCTCGGTGTCCGCTACATCGCCATTATGGACAACATCGACACCGCAAAGGGTATCAGCGACCTTGTTCCGATGCAGGATCTATTCAACGAATGGCACGCCAAGAACACCAGCCAGAAGGTGCGCAATGTGTTCAAAAGCAAGGGAATGTCCGGCGCACCGCTGACCACCAATCCGCCCTTTGGGTATCTGAAAGACCCGGAGAGCAAGAATGGGTGGATCATTGATGAAGCTGCGGCAAAGACCGTGCGGCAGATTTTCGCTTGGTGCGTGGACGGCCTCGGCCCTACGCAGATCGCCAAACGGCTGAAAGCTGGCAAGATACCGACGCCTACGGAGCATTGGGGCAATATCGGTCGGAATTGCAGCAAGCCGCCCGCTGTGCCCTACAACTGGTGCTCTGCCACTGTAGCGGACATTCTCGGCAAGCAGGAATACTGCGGCGATACGGTGAACTTCCGCAGCACCACCAAGTCCTTCAAGAACAAGAAGAAAATCGAGCGTCCGCCGGAGGAATGGCAGATTTTCAAGGATGCCCATCCCGCCATCATCGACCGGGAAACCTTCGCCTTGGTGCAGGAGCTTCGCAAGCACCGCCGCAGGCCCACGAAAAGCGGCATTGTCAGCCCCTTTTCGGGTCTGCTGTACTGTGCCGACTGCGGAGAGAAGCTGTATTACAGTGTCACCAACAACTACAAGCGAGAGCAGGCGTATTTCTTCTGTTCCGCCTACCGCAAGAATTCCGAGGTCTGTTCCGCTCACTATATCCGTGAGAAAGTGGTGGAGCAAATCGTTTTGGAGAGTATGCAGCGCATTCTCTTGAATGTGCAGGTGTTTGAGAAAGAATTCGCCCGCAAGCAGATGGACTGCTACACGGAGGACAAGAAGAAACAGCTTGCCGCCAAGCGCCGGGAGTTGAGCAAGGCGAAGAAGCGCATTGCGGAGATTGATGCCTTGATTCAGAAGATCTACGAGGACAACGCCAGCGGAAAGCTGTCTGACGAGCGCTATGCCACACTGTCCCTATCTTACGAGGAAGAACAGAAAACGCTGAAAGCAGCCGTCCCGGAAATGCAGGCGTATCTGGAAACCGAAACGGATAAGACCGAGAGCTTGCAGCGGTTCATTCAGAGGGTGAAGCAAATCACGGAACTGAAAGCTCTGACGCCGGAGCTGATCCACGAGTTCGTGGACAAAATCGTGGTGTATGCACCGAGATACCTTGACGGCAAGCGGGTACAGCTGCTGGACATCTACTACAGCGGCGTGGGCATCCTCCACGAGTTGACCCCGGAGGAGATGGAAGAAGCCTTCCAGCAGCACCTCACCGAGCGCAACAAAGAGAAAACGGCATAACCGCAAGGGTTACACCGTTTCTAAGAACTTATTAAACTGAGATACAAGAGCCGCCCCGGGGCACCTTCCTTACGGAGGGTGCCCCGAGGGCAGCTCTTTTTGATTTGGTTATATCAGGCGTTCGGCTTAGAAGCAGCCCTGCTCCATCATAGCCTCGGCGACCTTCTTGAAGCCGGCGATGTTGGCGCCAGCCACCAGATCGTAACCCAGACCGTACTCGGCAGCGGCCTCGGCGGACACCTTGTGGATGTTCTCCATCATCTTGTGCAGCTGATGGTCGACTTCCTCGGCAGTCCAGACCAGACGCTCGGAGTTCTGAGCCATCTCCAGAGCGGAGACGCCCACGCCGCCGGCGTTAACAGCCTTGGAGGGAGCCACGATGATGCCCTTCTGCGCACGCAGATAGTTCAGAGCATCGTTGGTGGTGGGCATATTGGCGACCTCGATGTAGTACTTCACGCCGGAAGCAGCGATCTTCTCAGCGGACTCCATCTTGACGTCGTTCTGCATAGCGGCGGGCATGTACACGTCAACATCCTTGACGCCCCAGCACTTCTCGCCGGGAACGAACTCGCAGCCGAACTTGTCGGCATAGGGCTTGCAGTGCATAGGATCCTTAGCGCGCATCTCCAGGATGAAGTTCAGCTTCTCGTCGGTGATAACGCCATCGGGATCGTGGACGTAACCGTCGGGGCCGGCGAAGTAGGTGACCTTGGCGCCCAGCTGAGCGGCCTTCTTCATGATGCCCCAGCCCACGTTGCCGTAGCCGGAGATAGCGATGCGCTTGCCCTCGATGGTGTCGTTCTCGTGCTTCAGCACTTCCTGCAGGTAGTACATAGCGCCGTAGCCGGTGGCCTCGGGACGGATCAAGGAACCGCCGTAGCTCAGACCCTTACCGGTGAGAACGCCGTTCTCCCAAACGCCCTTCAGACGGCGATACTGGCCGTACAGGTAGCCGATCTCGCGGCCGCCCACGCCCATGTCACCGGCGGGAACGTCGATGTCCGGCCCGATGTAGCGGTACAGAGCGGTCATGAAGCTCTGGCAGAAGCGCATGACTTCGGCGTCGGACTTGCCGGCGGGATCGAAGTCGGAACCGCCCTTGGCGCCGCCGATGGGCAGACCGGTCAGGCTGTTCTTGAAGGTCTGCTCGAAACCGAGGAACTTAATGATGCCTTCGTACACGTTCTTCTGGAAGCGCAGGCCGCCCTTGTAGGGGCCGATAGCGCCGTTGAACTGGCAGCGCCAGCCGCGGTTGGTGTGCCACTGACCGTTGTCATCGCACCACACAACACGGAAGGTGAACATACGCTCAGGCTCGACCATGCGGCCCAGCAGATCGACCTTCTCATACTCGGGGTGCTTCTCGATCACAGGCTCCAGAGAGGACAGGACCTCTTCCACGGTCTGTACGAACTCAGGCTCGTTGCCATGCTTGGTCTTGACGTTCTCCAGAACGCTTGCCAGATAAGCATTCATATTAAATTCCTCCTAAAATTTTGTTCCGCAGACGTACGAGATGTGCATGTACGCAGACGACCCATACGCTACCAATGCTGATAATAACACCATTTGAAGGAATTCACAAGGGGGTTTCGGAGAATTCCCCCCTCGCAAAACCACAAAACTTTTTCGCCGCTTTTTGTGCAATTTGGCAAATCACGGTATTCATTCCACCATGCAGAAAAAACGGAGCAATTCCGCCTCTTTTCAGGGAAACGCCGTGGGCTTTTGCACTTTAAACTGCGCGCGCTTTTCCGCGTGAAACCGCTCTCAGAAGCTGCCGATGGGCACGCTGCCGTCGTCCGTGCCCTTGTGGATGGCGCGGATCTGGACGTAGTAGCCCTTGCCGCCGCCCATGTCCACATAGACGCGGTCGCCCACCTGTTTGCCCAGCACGGCGCGGCCAACGGGGGATTCCTTGCTGATGAGTCCCTTGAGGGCATCCTGCCGCAGGGTGGTGACCAGCACGATGCTGCGGCTTTTGCCCATATTTTCCATGAAGATCTCCACGGTGTCGTACAGACCGGCGGTGTCCGCGCCAGAGGTGTCCTCGATGACCCTGGCGGTCTTGATCATACGCTGAAGATAGCGGATGCGGGCGTTCTGGCGATGCTGTCCGACTACTACCAGTCCCCGCGCGAAGCGCCCCAGCACGTTCTGGTGGTGAATTACACCGGCATCGACACCGAAAAGCTCCCCGGCGATGACGGCGTCCCGCTTCTGGCGGTAGTGCTTGCGCATGCGGCTCAGGTGCTTTTCGTACCAGCCGCCGGACAGGAACTGGGCGAGGGTGTACTGCTCGAAGGCGGAGACGGTGCAGGCGTAGAAGCCCAGCTTCTGCCGGAAGTCCGCCAGCAGGCGGCGGGGCAGCACCATGAAGCTGATGCGGATGGAGGGGGCGATGGTCTTGGAGAAGGTGTTCAGATAGACCACCTGCCCGCTGTCGTCCACGGAGAACAGGGTGGGGATCGGACGTCCCACGAAGCGGAACTCGCTGTCGTAGTCGTCCTCCAGGATGATGCGCTCCGGCTTCTCCTGCGCCCAGCGCAGCAGCTCCTGACGGCGGGCGATGGGCATGACGCGGCCGGTGGGGTAGTGGTGGCTGGGGGAGATGTGCACCACGTCCGCGCCGCTGCGCCGCAGCAGGGCGCGTGGGCGCTGCGCCGCGCCATCGCCGACCATCTGCGCCAGTTCCGGGGCATGGCGGTGGGCGCGGAGCAGATCATCGTGGGCGCCGGCACCGAGGTGCTGTACAGCCTGCTGGTGCAGCT
>OQVZ01000031.1_pt1 | contig 42029 bp, 27 predicted proteins | sample 1691571 | NCBI WGS metagenome assembly OQVZ01 (sample SAMN03418261, study PRJEB22391) | human gut metagenome | biome: human-gut; feature: organic feature; material: feces | host: Homo sapiens | place: Tanzania | collected 2013-01
CGCGAGCTGGGTTCAGAACGTCGTGAGACAGTTCGGTCCCTATCTGTCGTGGGCGTAGGATATTTGAGGAGCGCTGTTCCTAGTACGAGAGGACCGGAATGGACGCACCGCTGGTGTATCGGTTGTCATGCCAATGGCACGGCCGAGCAGCTATGTGCGGATCGGATAAACGCTGAAAGCATCTAAGCGTGAAGCCGTCTCCAAGATAAGATATCCCACTGTTTACAGTTAAGACCCCTTGTAGACTACGAGGTTGATAGGTTGGATGTGTAAGTACAGCGATGTATTTAGCTAGCCAATACTAATAGGTCGAGGGCTTGACCTTGATAAGTAAGTATTATGTGTCAAGTGAGTTAATTCTTCCATAAAACAATATCTGTATTTAGTTTTCAGGGTATATATTTGATTACCCCACGAGCTATGCACCATTAGCTCAGTTGGTAGAGCACCTGACTCTTAATCAGGGTGTCCACGGTTCGAGCCCGTGATGGTGTACCATCAATGGCCCGTTGGTCAAGCGGTTAAGACATCGCCCTCTCACGGCGAAAACAGGAGTTCGATTCTCCTACGGGTCACCACTGACCTTTAGGTTTCCAACAGGTCGTTTTTACAAATCAGTAGTGCTTATCATTACTGCATAGTCGGTGTCGATTACACTGAGGGTCCACCCGTTCCCATCCCGAACACGGTAGTTAAGCTCATCTGTGCCGAAAATACTCGGAGGGCAGCCTCCCGGAAAAATAGGTGATGCCGACATCATTAAACCACTTGATTTATCAGGTGGTTTTCTTTTTTACTATCTTTTTCTTTTCCGGTCGGAGCGCAGGGTGGTACCCAAAATATCATTCGTTTTGAAGAAAACTCTGATATTTTGACCACTACTAAGTTCTTTTTGCTCCTTTTATCTGCCACCGGCAGCAGTCGCAAACGAACCTCGGAAAAATAGGTGATGCCGACATCAAAAAACCATCTACTGAAAAGTAGGTGGTTTTCTTTTTTTACTATTATGTTTTTTCCGGTCGGACCGCAGGGCTGTAACAACATTAAAAAAACCATCTACAGAAAAGTAGATGGTTTTTTATGTCATATAGTAATTTGGTGGGCTAACAATGTTAGCCCCTACGATAGCTCGCCAAAATTTTTTCAATTCAAAACTTCTTCAGCCAAAGTTTCAAGCGCTTTAACATCCTCGTCTTTTACCGTTGTTTTAATCGTAACGGTATTTTCAATCAGGGTGATATTTTTCATCTGTTCAAATTCGGCTTTCATTGCTTTTACTGCACTCGGTGCCCAAGACGCATTTTCAATAAGCGCAACTTTACGATTTTGGTAAAGCTTTGATTTTAAATGGCTTATAAAATCACTCATTGGTGCAAAAACGCCACCGTCATAGCTTGGTGCCATACAAACAAGTGTGCTGTATCTGAATGCATCTTCAACACATTCTGCCATATCACTCCTTGATAGGTCGGCGATTGCAACTTTTTTATTGCTCTTTTCTTCAAGAGTTTTTTTGAAAATTTCCGCTGCCTTTTTTGTATTGCCGTGCATTGACGCATACGCAATAAACACACCGTCGTCCTCTGCTTCGTATGATGACCAAATTGTATAAAGCTTCAAAACTTCATTAATTGTATCTGTAAGAACAGGGCCGTGGAGCGGGCAAATAGTCTTAATTTCAAGTGCACTCGCTTTTTTAAGAAGATTTGACACAGGCAAACCGTACTTACCGACAATATTGAAATAGTATCTTCTTGCCTCGCAGTTCCATGCCTCGTCAGCGTCAAGTGCACCAAACTTGCCGAAAGCGTCGGCAGAAAAAAGAATCTTTTCTGTTTCTTCATAAGTCACCATAACCTCCGGCCAGTGAACCATCGAAGCCGGGATAAATTTGAGCGTATGCTCACCGAGGGAAAGTTCGTCACCCTCTTTAACTGCCATAACATTTTCGCACTCGATGCCAAACTGAGGAAGCATAGTTTTAGCCTTAGCGGTGCAAACAAGGGTGATTGAAGGATACATCTCAAGAAGCGTATTGATATTGCCCGAATGGTCAGGCTCTAAATGAGATACAACAAGATACGCAGGCTCTTTTTCGCCAAGCTCGGCTTTTAAATTTTCAAGCCACTGCTCGGTAACAATCTTGTCAACCGTGTCCATAATTGCAACTTTTTCATCATCAATCAAATAAGAATTATATGCCATACCGTTTGGCACAATATATTGACCCTCAAAAAGGTCAAGGTTGTGCGTGCTTGCGCCTATGTATTTTATATTTTTACTGATTTCCATAATATTCCCCTTAAATTTTATATTTTCGTCTAACGGTGTTAGCCGCTACAATTAAATTTTTATATGGTAGCCGTCCTCGACGACCCGATATTTATTATACCATACAAAAACGAAACATTCAACAAAGCATACAGCCCTTACAAATCGGTTGAAATTGTTTTGCCGTTTGGAAATGTTATGATTTTTTTATACACGCTAAAACTTGAATCTTTATTGTTAAATTCACCGTTTAAAACAGCGCTGTACCTTATATCTTTTTCATCAATTATGGTGTATGTAATGTTCAAAATATTTTTACTTGCATAATTTTCGCCTAAATCAACTTCAAAATCACTGCAAACAAATGTGGTTTGATTATCTTTATCGGTTGAAACTTTACACTTTTTAGTTAAAAACGGCTTTTCGTTTTCTAATGCAAATGATATTTCGCCCGATTTCAATTTATTTTTTGTTTCAAAGGTAAAGATTGGCGAAAAAGTTGCACCGTCAAAAGTAAATTTGTTATCTTTCAAAGTTGTATTTATACTGATTTCGTCAAAGCCGAGGTCAAAATAACTGTCCGTAAAGTCGGGAGTTAAATCTGTTGAAGAAGTTGTACTGTCATCCTTGGCAATAAGCGTATATGTGTCAATTTCGCTTGCGTCAATTTGAGTTTCAAGTACAAATTTGCCGTCCTTATTTTCATAATCAAGCTGTTTTGTGTTACCGCTTTTATCGGCAATGCCGAGTGTGACTTTGAGTGAATTTGTATAAGTCTGCGGCGCATAGGTAAAGCGAACATTTATAAGCCACGGCTCTTTTTCATCGATGCTTAACACTTCATAACTTGCATCGTTTGAAATGTCGCTTGAATTGTCATAACTGTCATCGGTTATTATCGACGGCGCCATACTGATATCGTTAACCTCATCTTGCAAATCGTCAACCTTTTTTGAAGCGTCAAGAGCCACAATAGTTGTAAAAGCCAAAATAATTGAAAGAATAATTACGCTCGTTTTCCACATACCTTTTATCTCATCAATTTTTCTGTTGCTTTCGGCATTTTCAAGCGAAACAAGTTCGTTAACATATGCTTTTGTATAGTCATTTATGCCCTCGTTTTTCTCTCCGCTCGGCGAAGTGAAGCCTAAAAGTTCATCCATTGTAATGCCAAAATATTCTGCAAGGGCGGTAAGCTTTTTAAGGTCTGGCATAGCCGTGCCGTTTTCCCATTTTGATACTGTCTGCCTTGACACTTTCATATCGTTTGCAAGCGTTTCCTGCTTAATGCCTTTTTCTTTCCTTAATCTGCTTAAATTTTCACTGAAATTCATAAGGCACCTCCTTGGTTGATTTCTATAATCATCATACCAAAGAAGTGCCTTTTATTCAATATATTTACGGTTTCTTAATGTAAATTTACGGTTGCATTGTTACATTGCCTTTCCTCAAAATGACAGTTTGACAAAGTTTACTCACAAATCAAAAGACCGTAGCCCTTTTCTCTCTTATAAATAATCTTTGTTTCGCCTTCAAGACCGAGGTAAACAAAAAAGCTGTGACCGAGCATTTCCATCTGAACGATAGCTTCATCATCCGTCATCATATTAGGAGCGATAGTCTTTTTCCTCTTAATATCAACGCTTGATGCGTCAAACTGGTCAAAATCGTCCATCGTAATGTCGTCAAGCGGTGCAACTGCATTTGCGATTTCGTCAATTCCGCCCTTTCTCTTTTTGTCAACGAGGAAAGTTTTAAGCTTTCTAAGCTTTCTTTTAAGGTCGTCAACAGCCATATCAACTACAGGCTCTATCCTGTCTGCCTGAGCCTCACCTCTGATAAATGAGCCAACATTTACTACTGTTATATCGCACTTGTAGCCGTCCTTTTTCTTGGCAAGTGTTACATCAAATTCTGCTGAATCAGGGAGCATTTTTTCAATTCTTTTAAGCTCCTTTTCAATTCCGTCTTTTGTACCTTGTTTAAGTTCAAAGCCTCTTGCTGTAATGTTAATCATAAATTGTACCTCCTGTGTGATTTGCATTAAGGGTGTAGGAAAAGATTTTGCAAAAAATCGTAACCTATCCCTTATCTTAATTATACACCTAAATATTAATAAATTGTAGTATTTACATTAAATTATTTTTTTGATATAATTATATTTGTGTATACAATTTTTCAAAAGAGGTATAGTCTATGCAAAAAGGAAAAAGAAACGGTGCAGACAAACTTAAAACGCTGTTTTTCGGCAAAGATTTAAGAGTAACCGAGGGAGAAGCATATAAAGAAGTAAGAAAGTATGACTTTTCATCTTACTACCCTGAAGAAAAATATATAAAAAGGCAATACAAACCGAGGAAAAATACAATAGACATTAGGGAATACGGTGCCGATATTCAAAATTCGGACAATGCGCCGTTTATTAACAAAGCTATTGAAGATGCGTCAAAAATAGGCGGCACAGTCATTATTGACGGCGGCGATTATGTTACCACTACCGTTGAAATGAAAAGCGGCGTCACTCTTTTTATAACAAAAAATTCATCACTTATTTCCAACGAATCGGGCAAAGGGTATGAAACGCACAAGGCTATTTTGTACGCTGAAAACTGTGAAAATATCACTTTAACCGGCGGAGGAAAAATTAAAGGCAACGGGCACCTTTTCGGTTTTGAACCGGTTGCAAGCGAAAACAATACTACCCCGCCAAAATATATTGATGTTATTGAAATGAGAAGAGATTACAGAAGTCAGCTTCGTTTTGCTCACCCGAGCAAATACGGCGGACCTGTTTATTTTAAAAATTGCAAAAACATTCTTGTTGACAATTTTATTATTGAAAACAGCGCTTATTGGACTTTTAAGCTTGTTAACTGCGAAAACCTTGATGTAAAAAATTTTGTGATTAACAACAACCGCAATGTTGCAAATGCCGACGGTATTGATATTGCCGGCACAAGCAATGTTAATATTTCCCACTGCTTTATCTCCACTGCGGACGACGGCATTGTTATCAAAAATGCGTCTTGGCTCGGAAACACCGGCGCTATGCACGATATAATTATAAGCGATTGCGAAATAATCAGCAGAACTAATGCGATTAAAGTCGGCACAGAAACCACTTATGACATAAGCAATATTGATATATCCGACTGCAAACTGTTTATGACCGACCTTTACCCCGGCAGTGTTTCAGGCATTTCGCTTGAAGCGTGCGACGGAACGGTTTTAAGCAATGTAAATATTGACAATATCACTATGGACCGCTGTACCTGCCCTATCTTTATCCGCCTCGGCAACCGCAATCGTGCCGCTAAGGTTAACAGCCAAAGTGCAAACGCTATTGAATTTGGTCAAAAAGCATTAAAAGGCAGTGACGCAGGCGCATTTAGGTTTAATATGCTAAGCGAAATAAATGACATTAAAATAAGCAATGTAACGGCAACAAATGTTGAAATACCGATTATTATTGCAGGTTACAAGCAGTTTGGCATAACCAAGAGTGTTAACAGTGTAAGTCTTGAAAACATAACGCTTGACTATTTTACTTGTGAAGAAACGATTGACAAGCGCAAATTTATCCCCGAATATGCCAAGGAATATCCGGAGGGTTGGCGATTCAGAAATCTCCCGTCATATGCAATTTGGAGCAGGCATACGAAGAATTTAAAAATCGAAAATTTCAAGTGTTTTCACCCTCTTGCCACCTGGAAAAAAGATATTATTATGATTGATAATAAATAACTGCACAAAAAACGGTTCGGAAAACTCCGAACCGTTTTCTTTTATCTGTCACTTATTTGCAAGCGGGAACGATACTTTTGCTTTAAATAAATCGCCGTCGATTGAAAGGGTGAGCGTGCCGTTTTGAACCTTGCAAAGTTCCTTGGCAATAGAAAGACCCAAGCCGTTGCCCTCAGCCTTACCACGAGATTTATCGCCACGAACGAATCGTTCTGTCAGTTCATCGGGTGTGATGTCAAGTTCCTCGGCAGAAATATTCTTTATTTCAAAAACACCCTGACCGTTTTCCTCATAAACGCTTACATAAACACGAGAGCCACGGGCACTGTACTTGCGTGCGTTTGAAAGCAGATTTTCAATAACCCTAAATGTTTTGGCACCGTCGGCAGTAACCATAACAGGCTTTTCGCCCTGCTTAACAACAAGATTAAGATTATTCTTTTCAAAATCAGACTGAACATCAACCGTCGATTGTAAGCAAAGTTCCGACAAATTCATAGGTGCAAGATTTACGCTGACATTACCGCTCGTAACTTTTGACGCTTCAATCAAATCATCAATAAGCCTTTTAAGCTTAGCGCCCTTTTCGTCAAGAACGGCAATATATTCGTTTGCCTTTGGGTCGTTGATGTCACAATTTTTAAGCAAGTCAACATAAGTGATAATTGAAGTGAGCGGAGTTTTCAAATCGTGAGAAACATTAGTAATAAGTTCCGCACGAAGTCGCTCGTCCTTAACCGCCTTGTTAATTGCATTTTGAAGCTCGGCATTAGTATACTTCATACTGTTTGCAAGAATTTTGAGTGAAGCGGGAAGCGAGTCAATATCCTTTGCGTAATCTTGGTGAACAGAGGCACAGTAGATAATTTCGTCAAGAGATTTGAAATAGAGGCAAACTTTTCTAAGTGCCAAAGTGTTTGCAACCATATCAAGGACTATAAAGATAAAGCCGAAAACAGGCATATCAATCGCAAAGAAAAATACAATAAGCAGCATCAAGCCGATATTACCTGCAAAAAATGCGAGAGAGAGCAAAATAACATTGCGAACAAATGATTTCGGCTTGTATGTATAAAGCTTGAATGAGCCGAATAGCTTTTTGTTAAGCTTATGCCAAGCCTTAAAGAATTTGATGATAAGCTTGACAATAAGTTTTAAAACACGATAAATCGCAAAGCCGAGCCAATAAAGGAGCAAGTGCTTATGAAACTTCTTACCGCTATTTGAATACCTTGAAACAGAACAGCAAAACTCAAACAAGAGTAGCCAGCACACTGCAATTATACCCGCAAGTATCCACGCAAGCATTGAAAAGCTTTTCAGCTCGTCACACAAGGTAAAGAAAAGCACACCGAGTCCAAAGCCGGAGCCGCCGACTATACCGAGCTGAAGTTCAAGCGGGATATAATCAACGAATGAAAGCTTAGCAAGACTGTTGTCTTCATACCTGCCCGTAAGTTTGAAATAGTAAAACGCAAGTATAATTGAGACAATAAGCAAAACTACGGTAACAGGAATAACGATTACTTTCATATCGTCTATATCGGCAGACATAGAGCAAAACTGACGAAACACCTCATAAGTATTATGCGCATTTGGATTATTTTTTTTAGTGTCGATATAAGCATAAAGTTTGTAGTCTTTTGCTTTAAAATCGGCAAAACCATCTGAAGTCATAATATAGTCAAGCGTTTGCTGAGTAATACTGCTGTCGTCACCGGCACTTGCCACACCGTTTTCAATCTTAAAGCTGTCCGCCTTAGCCATAATTTCGTTAGGCGTTAAATCGGTAGTTTTGTAAATAACCTTGCCGTTTTTTTCAACACGGTACATTAAACCGTCTTGGGAAATTCCTGACGGATCATCATAATTTTTGCTATAGTCGTTAAGAGTATTTATAACAAATTGGTCGTAGTTTTTTTCAATGTCACTTCTAAGAGTTTTCTTATAATTTTTGATTGTTATATTTGAATCGGAAGTGAGATAATAGTAAAAATTTCCATAATTGTAATATATACCTTTGACATTAATATCACTGGAAAATTCACTATCGTCTGTCACATATGCCAAATACTCGTTTTCATTACCACTGTAGTCAAGATTAATCTGACCTATAATTTGCCTTTCGATATCGTCGCAAGCTGATTTTTTCTTTTCTTCAAGTATTGTTTTAAGCTTAGTTTTATCTTTATGAGCTTCATTTACGCCTTCTCTGAGTCCCATGCTTAAATTCCAGCGGACATCTTCCATATCGGTATAATTTGCCGTATTGCCGTTATGGTAAACGCTGATTTGGGTAAGCACTATACCGATAGTGAGCATAATCGATGATACACCCATAACGAATGAAAGCAAAACGCATAAAACCTTGTTTAAATAAGAATACTTAAATTTTTTCACATTTGTATCCAAGACCGTACACCACCTTTATATATTTCGGGTCTTTTGGGTTAATTTCAATTTTTTCACGGATATTACGGATATGCACGGTAACTGTTTTTTCACTTGTAAAACTCGGTTCGTTCCACACCGCCTCATAAATTTGAGAGGAAGATAAGACTCTGCCCATATTTGTCATAAGATATTCCATAATCTTATATTCAATAGGGGTAACCTTAACATTTTCGCCGTCTACCGAAAGGGTTTTAGCGTCCGTGTCAAGCACCAAGCCACCCGTTACAAGCTGGCTCGGAGTTTGAACCATACTGCCGAGGTTTATATATCGCCTGATTTGCGACTTAACTCTCGCAACAAGTTCAAGCGGGTTAAACGGTTTTGTTACATAGTCGTCAGCACCAAAACCAAGACCTGTAATTTTATCCGTATCCTCGCTCTTTGCCGAAAGAAGAATGATAGGAAAATTATACTTTTCCCTAATCTTCAGCGTTGCTTTAAGTCCGTCAAGGCGTGGCATCATAATGTCGAGCACCACGCAGTGAACCTCGTTATTTTGAATTTTTTCAAGTGCGTCCTGACCGTCAACGGCTGTAATCACATTAAAGCCTGCGTTATCAAGATAAATGCGAAGCGATTCGAGGATAGCCTCGTCATCGTCGCAAACAAGTACATTTTGCATATCTAATCTCCGTTAAAATTTATTACCCATCCGATGATTATATTAAACCAAAACATATCAAAAGCTGGTGAAAGAAAAAATAAAGATTTGGTAAAGAATTATTCATAAAGTAAAAAAGAGTTGCACGGCAAAACCGAACAACTCTATTTTATCTTATCGGCTACCCAAAGTCAATTTTGGATAATTCGTTTTTGAAAAGTTGACGCATTTTTTATACTGCAAATAGCTTTTTTCAAATTCTTCACCTTTTAACGATTTTTTCATCATCACATAATCTTTTGCGTTAACAAAACCGTCACCGCTAAAATCAGCGGTACAAATTTCTATAGGCAAATTCCTGTAATCGTTTTTCTTATCATCGACTGAAATAAGCATTGTAAATTCACGCTCAATCGCATTGTCTATACTGACCGAATATTCCAAAACGGAAGAATTTGAATAAAACCAAAATTCGCCGTTTGAATCAGTTGAAGCCAAAACAGTACCGTTAAGCTTAATTTTTGCATTTTGAACCGGACTTTTAAGCATATCAACAACTTTACCCTTTACAAGGTTCATTGAATTCGGTTCAATCTCAATTTCAATATCAACGCTTTTGCCCAAAACGCAAACAGTTAGTATATTACTCTTGTAATCGGGGCTTGACTTAGGATACCAATGAACATAAGCCTGATTTTGCTTATAGTCAATTTTATATCCGTCAACCGTATCCTCACCCACAGAAGTTACGCTTCTGCCGTCGGCATAGGTAACAGTTACGCTCAAATTAGAAATGATTTTTGAAATATTATAATAAAAATACCTATTTCCGTCTGCATCTGTTTGCCATTCGCCGTCGCTATAGATACTCAATTTACTGTCGTTTAAAACAGTCAGAGTTTCAACATCGCTGTCATAAACATCACACCTAAGCATTACGGTAAAATTACCGCTCGTTCTACTGTCGGACAAGTACCAACCTGCGTCAAAATAATACTTAACTCCTTTTTCAAGATGATATGTAAGGCAAAACTGAAGCTGATTGTGACCGTTTTCTTTATAATTCGGGTCACTGTTTGAATAAGCAAGCTGCCTATAAACTTTTTTGCCGTCTTCATTCTCCCTTACAAAAAGGTACGCCTCACTCGCCGGAACATTATACGATAAAAACGAATAAGTACCCGACTGAGTCGGAGTAAAAATAAATCTGCACAAATCGTCCTCGCCGTCAATAGCACTCGTTATTTTCGTGCCGAGTATAAGCGCTCTTGAACCCGCAAAAGCCACAAAGGAAACGGTAAGACTTCCTGTCACAATTATTAAAGCAAGAAACAATGAAATTATTTTCTTTTTCATACCGTTTCCTTTCAGTTAAATTTATTATTTGTATTCAAAGCTGCTTGCTTCAACATTAATAAAGTTTTTAAAATATTGCTTTGACTTAGCATATTTTTCTTCTTTATTAACTACCGCAAAGTCCTTAGCGTTAACAATACCGTTATTGTCTGCATCAAATACAACAAGAGGAACATTAAGCTTTGAATCACTTGTACCCGCTGTTACGCTCACGCTTCTTTCAATAACGCCGTTGCCCTTGAATGTAAGGGTATGAGTGCTGTTTTGAGCCAGCGAAACCGTAGCCAAGCCGTTTGAATCGCTCGTTGCCTTTTTAATACCGTCAACATAAACATCAACATTTGAATAAGAAATGCTTCCGCTTGTCATATCCTTGTTTTCAAGAACAGTGGTATTAACCGTGTAATCAACAGTAACCGGAGTACCTGTAATTTCAAACTTGTTAACGCCTGTGTTACCCTTGGTGAGTGTAACATCGTCAAGCTCTGTACCGTCAACTGTTTCACCGCCGTTGATAAACACTTTAATATAAAGCGTTTTTTGGTCATTACAAATTTCAGGAAGAACGAAGTTTGAATAAGTTTTTACCGTACCGTCGGAGGAATCGTTACTTACGGTTCTTACATTGGAATTGTCGATATAGCGGAAAGTCATTGCATCAGTGCTGTATGCAAGACCCCAGTCACGAGGACCCTTGTTTGAACTGAGCTGTTCAAGTGAAAGAGTAAGGTTTTTATAACCCTTTGTTGAAATGCCGAAAAGCCAGAAGCCGTTTTTGCTTGGGTTATTAAGACTCTTAGTAGCATTAAACTTGTTTGTAGCGGAATAAGACACCTTGACGCCGTAAGAACCTGTATAGCTTAGCGTTGCAGGAGAGCCGAGATTACCGTTCGGGCACATCATAAGTATGCCTTCATTTGTGCCGCCGGTATTTTTAAGCGTTGTTGAATTAGCATCAATATAGCTTGCAATAGGTCTTGTAGTTGAATTGTAGTTAAATTCGGTAACTGTGTCACCCTTATAGTAGAAAGTTTGAGAATTAACAAGTGAAGTATCTTCATCTTCTTCAACCCAGACTGCTACATTATACGGCTCTCTTACGGTTTTGTCAAAACCTTGTGCGTCATAAATCTTAATACCGCCCTGCGGATAAGCACCGGAGAGCACAACATTACCGTCTTTGTCCATAACCGCATAATTCATCTGTGCATTGTCAGGGCTGACATATTCAATAACACCCTTTGTGCCGAAATATGAAGTCGACTTATTTGTATAAGGCATTTTGTAACTGCCGTTATCGTCACCCGCAATAATAACATCGTTTACATAAAGGTTGCCCTTTGACGCATTTGAATGAAGTCTTTCGCCCATATGAGTAAGATTTTCAGTAGTTGCAAGACGAATGTAAACTACCTTTTGATTAGAGCACGCTTCAGGAAGAACAGTATTTAAAAATACTTCTTCAAGTGCACCGTTTGCAGGAAGCACTACATTACTCTTAACATTATAATATGTTTCACCGTTTAAGCTGTATTGAAGTGTAATGCTGTTAGGACCTTGATTTGTTGTATATGCCTTGCAGGTGAAATTGATATTGTCAAAACCTGCTGTTGAAATCTTATAAGTAAAGCCTGAGTTTTCACTCCATTTTGCGCCGTCATCAGGTGCAACGGTAAACGACTTGTTTTTATCGTTCCAAAGAGGAACATATTGACTGTACTCATCTGCCCAAGCGCTCATTTTACCGCTTTGACCGTAAATACCGCCGCTTGACGCAACCGAGCCTAAAAGAACATCTTGGCTGAAGCCGTCATAAACAAACGAGTTAATATTTGTACCGCCGAAAGTTACTGTTTTTGTAACAGTTTCACTCTTAATATCGTTAAAGCTTGACCACGACTTGATTGTTGCGGTATCGCCGAGCTTTGCACTCTTAGAATTGAAAGCGTAAAAAGCACCGCTATAAAGAGTAGGCTCGCCGTCATTAATTGTATAGTAAACATCTGCGCCGCCGTTATTGTCGGTAATTGTCACCTGATTGTCGTTAAAAACAATGCCGTTATCGGTTGTTGTAACAGTCGGCTCATAAAGAGAAGTGATAACGCTGAGTGAATTACCCGTAATCTTAATATTGTTAACAGATGCGTCACCGCTCACCTGACCTACGATTGTGTTTATACCGTTAAACGCAATATTCTTTGAAACAACCATTCTTATATAAACAGTCTTTTGATTGTTGCACTTGTCAGGTAAAGTAACATTGTCAAATGCCTGCTGCATAGTCTTGTTTGCAGTGATAGCATAATCGGTATTTGCAATATCGGTATATTCAATACCGTCAAGACTGTATTGAAGTTTCCAGTTGCTTGGGCCTTTCTTTGTTGTGCCGAGCTTTGCGCTAAACTTAATATTTTCATATCCGGCAGTTGAAATTACGGTTTCAAAATAAGGATATTCGCCCCACGCAAGAGCGTCCGCCTTTGAAGTGCCCATAATAGGAGATTGGTCGGAAGCTAAAGTAGTGCTGTCGTTCTTGTACAAATCTGCCGTACCCGACCATTTGATTTTAGCGCTGTCATTAGCGTTTACGCTTGCGTAAAGCTTTGATGTGCTTTGGTTTAGACCGCTTGTAGCAAGGTATGAATTGTCGGTATCGCCAACAAGCCCTGCTTCATTTGCGGTAAAGTCATAATCCCAAGCAGCAATAGATTTTGTCATAGTTTCAGGCTTTTCACCCTCTAATACAGTGCACTCGTTGGATGTTACCGAGCCGATAGCGTTAGTACCGTCACCCGTAACGGTAAGAGTGATAGTTGAACCTGCGTCTGCTTCGGTTGTTACATAAGCAGACTCGGTTGCGCCGTCAATAGGTGCACCGTTCTTATTCCACTGATATGTAACAGAAGAAAAAAGTTCTTTACCGGTAAGGTTATTTGTAACGGTTGATTTAAGCTCTGTATTTTTATATGCGTTTTCATTAATCGAAACAGTATAAGTTGAATTGATTTCGGCAGGAATAATTTTAAAAGTTTTTGTTACGCTGCCGCTGTAAATACCGATACCTGTAATAGTTACCTGAGCAGTACCCACATTAACATTGTTTTCATAGCTTAATGTGTAGTCAACACCTTTTTCAAGCACTTTACTGCCCTGACCGGTTACGAAAAGTTCAACGCTCGGTTCAGGTTTAAGCTCACCGCCTGTATAAATCTGGTTGTTGATAACGCTTAAATTTGCACCCGATAAATCTGTTTTGCTGATTTGCGAATTTATCCAAGTCTGCCTTTCGCTAACCCAGTTGTTAAATATGGTTTTATAATTATCCGAATCATACTTGCTTGAGTTGATATCGTAGCGAATATTGTTCATATAGCCGCTTTTAGCAATCTTATCAACATATTCGTTAATTGAAAGAAGTTTGCCTGTTTTGTCAACTGTTTTGCCGAGAAGAACATTAACGGCAGGGGTAATGGTGGTGTACCAACTCTTTTCAGCCATCTTCCAAAAATCAGTGCAATTACTTGCAAGTGCGCCGTAAAAACTTAACGGTGATTCTGTATCCTTAGAATACGATGTTGAACTGTCGTCACATCTCCAGCGGTAAATTCTTGAATTTTTGGTAAACCAACCGTCAGAAGAAGTCCAGCTCTTACCCCATCTTTCACCGCTTCTGTCAGCACCGAGCGAATTATCCATATCCCACATAGGACCTGCGTAAAGTTTTGAGTCAACAGAGTCGGAATCTTTATAAAAATATGTTGACGAAACGGATGAGTCCATATTTTTAAAGAACTCTTGCGTCCAATAATAAATCACTGCAGAATCAGCATCAAGAAGGTCGCTCCACTTTTTACCCTGATACCGAGTGGCAGGTGCAGGGTTTGTTATGCTCTTTGAACCGTAAGCAAGTATAGTAAGATTTGGAAGTGACGAACAGTTTGTGGTTGTTGAATTTCTCGGCACAATGCCGCCGTTATAAACGGAGGAACCAAGAGCGTAAAGCAAATCATAACTGTATTGCACCATATTTTGGCTTGCGTAGTCGCAGTTTTTAAGCACCCAACCCTGACGGTTATAGGCACAAAAGCCTGCGTTTTCAGTTACCCAGCGATTGCTGATTTCAAGTTCGTAAAGATAACCGCCCGTATAATCGCTTGGGTCTTTAAGATTTGAATATCTGTAAGCGCCTACAGTATGACCTGTATGTTTTGAAACGGTAGGTGCATTTGCGGTATTCACCGTAACTCCGCTGAAATCAGACGGAATTGTTGCGCCTGTATTTGAATCAACAGTGCCGTTTGCAATTTTTAAATTTTCGTTTACATCTGCTATATTGAGCCTGTTAGATTTAATTTCAACCTTTTCCGCAAGGTTGTATGCGCCGATATACTGACCGTTAACAAAAAGGTCAACCGGCTTTGAATGAGGCTGATATTTAATTCCGATATAATCGGCAAAATCATAAGTAAGTTCGTCTTTTATAAGCGAATTATCCATTGCGTTTGCAAGAAGACACCATTTTTTAGCCGCAGCCATACCCAAAAGAGATGTTGACTTGTTGAGCTTAACATTATACGGCTTTTTAAGGTCTGAGCTCCAAGTACCGTTGCCTCGACCCGACATCTTGTCCATAACGCCGTTATAGTCAACCGTACCGTCAGGGTTTACTACCATAATAGAACCCGATTCGCTGACGCTCTTGTCACTGCTGCCGTTAATTGCAGAAAGCGAACCCGACTGGGTGTCAATATAAACTGTGCCTACTTCTCCGCTTTTGAGCGCAGTAACATCATAGGAAGTTGAACCGAGAGTGAAAGTGTATTTTTTTGCAACTCCGCCCTCGTTAATTTCTGCAAGTGCGTCGGTAGGTTCACCTGAAATGATTTCTTTACCGTTGATTGAAGCAGTACCGTCAAACCAAAACTTTAACGCAGACAAATCGGCATTTGACGGCAAAAAAAGATAATAGTTAGCTGCCGAACCGCCACCGATAATTGATGACGAACCGGAACTTGAACTCCTCTTATAAGGCTTAATACCGCCCAAAGAAGCGAGCTTGTTGCCCGAATTAAAATTTGTTATCGCATTTTGACTGAGTACGCCTTGCGGGTCAGCCCAAATATCAATATATGAATTTTCAACCGTTACCGCATCTTCTGAAGCTAAAGCAATACTCGGCACCGCAACTAAAGAAGTTGAAATAATAACGAGTGCAAGAAATATCGCAAAAACTTTTTTTACGCTCTTTTTCATAATTTACCCCCTGTTCATTAAACCGTTGCAGTGATTTTTGCAACACCTGCTTTACCTGTAAACACTGCCTTTTCACTGCTGTAGCCATTTGATGAAACAGTATATTCCTTACTGCTGTCAACACTCGGTGATGAATATAAATACTTAATACATTTTACACCTGAAGAGGCATTGACGCCGCTTCCTTTTATTGAAAAATCGATTGCTTTTTTGGCTTCTTCACTGCCCTTTGCCTTAACGCTCTTGCAAACTATTGAAGCTTGCTTTGAAGTAGTTTGACCCGATTTGACAGATTTTAAAGTTGTAATATTTTTGCCCATTGCAACTACTGTTCCGCCGTCAATTTTAAATGTATGGTCGGGTTTGTTGATTCCGTCGTCAGATTTAACGCCTGTCTTGCCCTCGTTGAGCTTTTCTTGATTGTTAACCCGTCTTACTTTAAGGGAAGATTTTTGAAGTGCTTCAACAGTCACTTTACCGCCTGTAATATTGATAGCGTCGTCAGCATCAATACCGTCGCTTGCCGATGATTTAATGTTCGTTGTGCCGTCAGCCGAATTAAATTCTTCGCATCTTATTCCGTCGCCGTTTGATTTGATTGTAAGGCTTCCGCTTTCGACATTAACCTTTGAGTAGCAGAAAATACCTCTTGCAGAAGAAAGTGCGCTCGTTGACTCATTTGCCGGAGTTATAAGCGTTGCGTCAACATTTTTAAGCGACACGCTTTTTGTTGATGCTATTGCATTATTTCTGTTTTTCTTCGATTCAAATGTAACTTTACCGTTACCTTTGATTGTAAGCTTTGATTCATTATAAAGCACACCCGAAATATTATTTGAAACAGTAGAAAAACTTGACGAAGTACCCGTTGGGAATGAAAGGCTTACATTGGGTGCTTTTGGCTGTTTTGCAACTTCTTTCATAGCATCTTGAAGTGTATTGTCTGTGTCGCCCGCACCTGAAGTACCCGAAGATACATCAGCCTCAATAAAGCTTCTGTTACTGTCAATACTTGTGTCGATAATTTGAATTGCATTTGCATTTTGAGTTGCAATGTTTACATTTTCAAGCCTGATATCCGCATTTTCCGTGTTTTTCAGTTTAACTATAATTTGACCGTGCCAAACATTAACATCAGATTTAATAATATAATCACCCGGTGAATTAATCGTAACCGTGCCGTAGCCGGAGGAATTAATGCTTACCTTTTCGCTTTGACAACTTGCGTTGCCGTTGCTTTGAAGTGTAATAACCGTTTCTTTTGCTTCGGTTGTTGCAGGTGCCTTTGTAGTTGAAGGCTTTGTTGTTGTGGTTGCTTTTTTCGTTTCTTTACCGCCTGAAGCTTTGGCAGACGGCTTAGTAGTTTCTTTGTCGTTTGAAGTTTTAGTGACAGACTTTGTTGCCTCTTTGCCACCTGAAGATTTGGCGGTTGATTTGGTTGCTTCTTTGCCGTTTGAAGAATCTTTTGCAGATTTTGTTGCGTTATCGGCAGAATGTTTTGATGATTTGGCATTTGATACTTGAGTAACGCCTTTGGCTGCTTCATTACCGTTCGCTTTTGTCGCTGAGTTTTCACCATTTGCCGAAGTCTTGGCGTTTTTGGTTGCACCGTTTTTCACTGTTGTCGCATTAGCAGACTTTTTGCCTTTTGCATTTGTTTTATTTGCATTACCCGAAGCAGAAGAAGCATTATTCTTTTTGCTTTTAGATGAAGAAGTTGCCTGAGCTTTGTTTGAATAAGCAACTTTTGTGCCGTCCGTTTTCTTTGTAACAACTTGAGTTACAACAGTTGTTTCGCCGTTTTTATCGGTAACGACTTTCGACTCAATTTCTGTTTGCGGCTGAGTCGTTTCTTCGCTTTGCTCTTTTGCCGCAACAGCAGTACTTGTTGCCGCCGCTTTTTGCGCCTCATCGTTTGTATTCTGCGAGCAAGCGACAAACGATGCGCCTATCATTCCTGCTGCCAAAATTATTACCATTGCTTTTTTCAAATTCATTTGCCACAACCCCTATATATAGCATTACTGTCAATTATTACACAATATTTTGATAAAATTTAATTCTTTAATAAAATGATTTAAGGGAACACACCAAAAGCCGTGTTCCCTCGTTGATTTTATTTTTACTGGAAATGGAAACTCCTTGCACTTTCAGGCTCGGACACCATAATTTTCAAGTTACCGTTCATAACTCTTAAATCGTCTATCATCTGACGAATTTGTTTTTCGTCTTTCATATCAATGCTGAAAGTAAGTTCAAAAAGAGCACCGAAATCAACGCTCTTAACTTTTGTCATTTTTGTTGATTTGCAATACTTCGCAAGAGTTTCATCAAATGCGCCTACATAATTTAAACTCTCCGGCACAGTAATTCTAAGGTCAAATCTTTTGCCTTTTTTGCCGGCGTAATTTGTAAAATGAAGAATAAGAATAATTGCGCAAAGAAGAAGTGTTGCGAATGCTGCCCAAAGCCAATAACCGAGACCGCAGGTAAGACCCATTGTTACGCTCATAAATACAAATGCGATATCCTTCGGGTCGCCGGGTGCACTACGGAAACGAACGAGTGCAAAAGCACCGGCAAGGCTGAATGCAGTAGCAACATTATTACCGATAACAAGAATAACCATACCTACTATCGGAGCCAAAAGAATGAGTGAAACGCAAAACGCTTGGCTGTACCCCTCTTTTTTGTGGGTAAACATATATACAAGACTGATAATGAAACCTATAAGTGCAGAAACAAGCACAGTTTCAAGAACGCCCTGCCAAGTAAGTACGGCAGCTTCACCCGATGTTAGATTGTAGAAAAAATCTGTCATATCCCAAACCTCTTTATAAATATGTAATTAATTATATAAAATAAATTATATACGCTTAAAGACTTTCAAAGAAATCAAAGTCAACCTGATTGCCGTCTTTGTCAGTCATATTGTAGCTGATTTTGCCGTCAGCTAAATCTTGCTTAAACTTAACGCCGTATTTTGAAAAGCCACGGCTGTAAAGCTTATATTCGTCAAGCAAATCTGCAAGCCAAATAGGCATTGCACCCAAAATCTTAATTTCCATAATAAATTCGCCGTTTGGAAGAAGCAACTCATCGTCTTCACTTTCGCCGAACTCAAAATTCTTCCTTCTTACCCTAACATTATTATCAAATGTCATTCTGAAATTTTTATCTTCCTTGCCGAAAAGAGCAAGCCTGTCATACTGAACATAAAGAGCAGGATGAACCTTGTTAATTTTTAAATAATATTGGAGTTCTTTTGCCACTTGAGTTGAAAGATAATCGTTTGTTTCAGGCAAAATGCCTTCGTTTACAAACGGTTCAATCTCTTTAATTTTAAGTTTTATTCTTCTTTTATTTCCCTGACCCTGACTTTTCTTTTTTATTTCCATAAAAATCTTGTCTTCCGGGTCTTTATTGTCGTAATAAGAACGAATTCTCATTTTTTCCTTATAAACGGGAGAAGAAGAATTGTGCCTTATTACATCGTGATTGTCCGTGTCATAATAAATACTGTAAATTCTGTATTCCCCGCCGTTAAGACAAAACGGGTCAAGGTCCATATATTCAAGCAAACGAGGCCAAATTTGGTCAAGCTGTTCTTTTGTGATAAGATATTTTTTCTCATATCTTTTAAAAGTAGCGATTGCCAAAACTCAAACCTCCCGCAAATATGTTAACAATGTGTTAATTATAAGCAAAATTTTTATCATTGTCAATAAAAATGTAGCTATTTATAATAAATTTTATATTTATAATTTATAAACTGAACAGTTTGACATTTTTTGTAATATAAATTATAATTTACGCTTTTACTTCAAACAATTCTTCCCAGTGAGAATAGTATTCAAGTTGTTTTATAAGCTTACGAGCTTGAATATAGTCGTATGCCTTTTTGTTAAATGCATCAAGTTCTTTTGAAGCTTCTTTAAGCTTTTGTGCCTTGAGTTTTTGCTCCTCTTTTGTATTTTCGCTCATAGCGTTTGCTTCATTGTACTTATCCATTGACGGTTCACTGATGCCGTAAAGTTCTTCAACGGTAGAGGCGAGAAGTTCTTTGGCTTTTTCGCACTTTTTAACCATCTTTTTTTCATTAAACCTGTTCTTTTCATTAATAACAAGTTCAAGTGCCGTAATTTGGTTTTTAAGTTTTCTTTTTTCCTTGCCTTTTGCGGTTTTGATTTTTTCTTTTGCGTCAGCAAGCTGAATAAGTGACTCGGCATAAATTTGCTTTGCTTCTTCAAGCTCACCATCGGAAAGTGAATTGGTTGCATAGTCTTCAAGTGCGGCACGAATTTTAAGAACCTTAATGTGAGCCTCATGCTCGTCTTCTGTCAAAGTGTACATTGTAACAAACGGAATAAGCGCAAGAAGATAACCGACAAATGCAACAACAATCATACCTTTTGAAAGCGGCTCACGGAAAGAAACTTTGTAAAGGTCATCGTAGTTGTCAACCAAGCCGAAATGATTTTGCATAACGATTGTTTGAGTAAAATAAGTAATACCCATCGATACAAATGTGCCGATAATGCCCACAAACTGACCCATAAGACCCTCAAGTCTTTCACCCGTTTTGTACTGCTGGTAATCGAGCACATCGGCATTCATAGCGCCGTCCGAAATAAGGGTAAATGTGTTAAAGAAACCTCTTATCCAAACGAAAGCAAAAAGCACCCAAATCTGCTCAATAAACAAATACATTCCTACAAAGCAGAAAAGATTTGCCACCATATAAAGGATATAATAATTTCTCTTACCCATTTTTCTTATTAAAAACGGAGCCAAAAACATTGCCGGAGTAGCTGCCGCACCGAAAATAGTCATAAGCGTGCCGTTAAGTACGCCTTGCTGCTCGGTTGAAAGGTTTAATACATCCTTAATACCGTAATAAAAATACCAAGTAGTTATATTGCCGACGCCCGATTGAAGCAAAATAAACCAAGAAGTAAGTGAGCGTGCCCACTGATATTTGTTAGCTATACCTGCACCGATACCCTTAAAAAACGGAACTTTTGCCGAATAATCTTTTGAAACGATAATTCTTTCTTTAGTGCCGGTATAACTGAGAATACCGATAACAGCACCGCCGATACCGAAGATGGGCATAATAACACGATAAGCATTAATATGTTCCAAGCCGCCTGTAAAGCCTGCAATAATAGGAACAATAAAGCCTTTTATCGTCGGTGAAAGCGAATAAATAAAGGTTGAAACAGTAATGATATCGGCACGCTCGGTTGAGTTAGGGCTCATTACCTGAACAAGAGTACTGTACGCTTGGTCATAAAACGGATAACACAGTTGCAAAAGCATATATGTTATAAACAAAGCATAAAGTTTTTGGTTGTAACCCATACTTTCAAACGGTAAAAACGCAAAAATCGTAACAATAATACCCGACGGAATACCGGTGTAAAGTAAATACGGTCGAAATTTGCCCTTACTGCTTCGTGTATTATCAATAATATAACCACGAATAGGACCTAAAAACATACAAATAATCGTCGCAATCAAGCTAAGTTTAACAAGGTCGCCGTTTTTCAGCCCAAGCGCAGAACCGGCAAGCAAACTCGTTGCCGAAAGTGCAATATCATACACAATATATATAACAGATTTAACGCCTATACCGCCTACGCTGTAGGCAAGTATTTCCTTGTATGGAACATACCTTCCCTCAGGCGGTGTCTTCCAATGCGTTTTGACAGACGATATAGTCTGTTTAATTTTTTCGCCGTTTATTTTTCCCATAACTACCCCTCAAATTATGTATTGCTTTTAAAAAGAAAGCGAGTATATTGTGATTATATCATATAATTTATTAAATTACAATTTGATTTTTGTGCAAATTGATAAAGATAAGCTAAAAGAAAGGGCAAACACCGAGTTTGCCCTTTTTAATATTATTTATTCTTTTTAAGCCTGATAACATTCCAGCTAAACGGTTTAAGTGAAGCTGTTAATGTTTTGCCGTCAAGGGTTGGGAGTGGGTTGAGATGAGGCTTAACAAATGGATTTTCAAATGAATTTACATCATTTTTGTCATAGCCGTCCATTGAAATAAACTCAAACGGTTCATATCCCTCAAAGTCAAGAAGGTTAACATCAAGAGTAATGCCGTCTTCCATTGACTTATTAACGCAGAAAATTGTCATCGTTTCGTTTTCTTCGTCAAGAGTAGCAATAGAATCGAGGTAAGGCACATCTGTATAAGCCTTGCAGTCATATTTTGGACTTGAAATAATCGGGTTAAGCGCAACACCTCTGCCGAAATTGCTTAAATGCTCAAAAGGATAGAAAATTGTTTGAGCGAAAATTCCGCCGCCGGTTTGGGTAAAGATAGGAGCGATAACATTAACAAGCTGAGCAAGGCAGGCAATCTTAATTCTGTCGCAATGGCGAAGAAATGTGATAAGCATTGAGCCTACAAGAAGTGCGTCCTCAAAATTGTAAATATCTTCAAGCCTTGGCGGTGCCATAGACCATCTTTCGTACGGCACATCGTTTGAGTGATACCAAACATTCCATTCGTCAAATGAAAGCATCATAGTTTTCTTTGAATGTTTCTTTGCCTTAATATAATCGCAAACGCAGGTAACGGTATGTATAAATTCTTCAAGCTGAAGAGTATATGAAAGATAAGACATTGTGTCGCCGTCATGGTTGCCGTAGTATTGATGAAGCGAAACATAATCAACGCTGTCGTAAGCAATATCGAGCGATTCGGCTTCCCACTGACCGAAAGTTTTTGAATTGATACTTGACGAGCCGCAAAGCACGGTTTCAATGGTAGGGTCTGTCCACTTCATCATTTTTGAAGCTTCAAGCGCAACTCTGCCGTATTCTGTTGCAGTTTTTGCACCCATCTGCCAAGCGCCGTCCATCTCGTTGCCGAGGCACCAAAGCCTGATGTTCCACGGGTCTTTGTAGCCGTGCTTTTTTCTTAAATCTGCCCAAGCCGAGCCTAATTTGTGGTTGGTATATTCAACAAGATTTCTTGCTTCGTCTGCGCCTCTTGTACCAAGGTTTACTGCCATCATACATTCGGTATCTGCCTTTTTGCACCATTTCATAAACTCATTAGTGCCGAAATAGTTAGGCTCAGTAGTACCCCAAGCAAGGTCAAGCCTTTTTGGTCTGTTTTCAACAGGACCTATGCCGTCTTCCCAGTTATAGCCTGAAACAAAATTGCCGCCCGGATAACGAACAATAGGAACATTAAGCTTTTTAACAAGGTCGATTACATCACCTCTAAAGCCGTTTTCATCGGCAGTAGGATGGTCAGGCTCATAAATACCGCCGTAAACAGCTCTGCCGAGATGCTCAATAAACGAACCGTAAATTCGCTTGTCAATATCGCCGATTTTAAATTCCTTTGCAAGAGTTATTTTAGCATTCAAAATAATATCCTCCGTTATTTATTTTTCTTTTTAAGTTTTAAATTTACATTAACGCAAAGTATACCGAAGCATACCAAAACGAGTGATATAACGCTCATCAAAACAGATTGGTTCATATGCTCTTTGAGTATAAGCCTTGAAAGAAGAAAGCCGAAAACAGGCGTCATAAAGCCGAAAACGGAAACCTTAGACACATCGTTATACTTAAGCAGTACGCCCCAAAGAGTATAAGCGCAAGCGGAAAGAAGCGCAAGATAAAGAATAATCATAACGCATCTAAATGAAGTTATACGAAGCCTGCCGCCGAAAATCAAACCGCCGACAATCATAACTGCGCCGCCGAGCATAAACTGATAACCGCTCAAAGCAGCCGGGTTTTCAAATTTTGAAAATCTGCTTACAAGCACGCTTGAAAACGCATATGAAAGCGCCGACAAAACAATGAAGCCCTCGCCGTTAAAAGCAAAACCTGATATCGATGCATTTGGCGTTATATTAATTAATATAACACCTGCAAAACCCACAATGCAACCCAAAATTTTATTAACGCTCAATTTTTCCTGCTTAAAAATAAGGCACGAAATGAGCACGGCAAAAAATACGCTTGTGGAATCGAGTATCGAACTTTTTGTGCCCGTTGTGTGAGCAAGACCGACATAGAAAAATATATATTGCAAAACGGTTTGAAAAAGTGCAAGTATTGCAACCATTTTAAAATTGCTTTTTTGCTTAATCACGATTAATTTATCGGCAAAAAGGCTTGCGAGTAATATGGTTAATACACCGGCAAATAAAAACCTCACACCGGCAAAAAGAATTTGAGATGCAGTGTCAAGCGAGGCGATAGACAACAAGTTGTATCCTATTTTTATTATAGGAAATGCGCTGCCCCAAAGTGCACAGCAAAGCATTGCAATAAGCGCAACGCATATTTTATTTGTAAATATTTTTTTCATTTTGTGTTTCCTTTACATTATTAGGCTTCCCCTTCGTAGGAAAGACTCAATCGGTTTTATTATAATGTTCCTTAGCTTCTGTCATAACTTTGAGCGTTTCACGGATAGTTTCAAGCGTCGCTTCTGTCGGGTCAAGTTTGACTGCAATATACGGTCGCTTTGCCGCAGAAAGAGTTACTCTGCCTTTCATAAAAGCATTGAGAATTGCGACGGTTTTAATATCAGGCTCAGGCATATAAAACAGAATCGAGCCGTTTCGCTGAACAATATCGGTAATGCCGAGCACTTTTGCGGTATTGCGAAGAAGAGCAATTTCAATAAGACCCCAAACAGATGACGGAGGAGCGCCGAAACGGTCGTTGAGTTCGTCATAGACATCCTGCGCATCTTTTTCATCTTTAATTGCGGCAATGCGCTTATACATTGAAAGGCGCTGATTTGTTGAAACAATATATTCTTCCGGAAGATGAGCGTCGATTTGAACATCAATAAGACATTCTCTGTCCTTTTCCTGTGCTTCTTCCTCGCTGAGCTCGCCCTTTTCCATAGCCACTGCCTGTTCAAGAAGTTTCAAATACATATCGTATCCGACTGCTTCCATATGACCGTGCTGTCTGTTGCCGAGAAGTGAGCCTGCGCCCCTTATTTCAAGGTCACGCATAGCGATTTTGAAACCCGAGCCAAATTCTGTATATTCTCTGATAGCTTCAAGCCTTTTTGTTGCGATATCGGTAAGCTCTTTGCCACGGGTAAAGGTGAAATATGCATATGCTCGCCTTGACGACCTGCCTACTCTGCCCCTTATTTGGTGAAGCTGAGCAAGACCCATTCTGTCCGCATTTTCAATTATCAAGGTGTTGCAGTTTGGCACATCAACTCCCGTTTCAATAATAGTTGTGCAAACGAGAATATCAATATCTCCGCACAGCAAATCTTTCCATACTGCGGAAAGTTCTTCCTCGCTCATTTGACCGTGAGCAATGCCGACCCTTGCGTTTGGTATTGCTTTTTTAATCATCATAGCCTTGTGCTCAATAGTTTCAACATTATTGTGAAGATAATAGCACTGACCGCCACGGTTAATTTCCCTTTCCATAGCCTCCAAAACAACTTCTGCGTCATATTCAATAACATAAGTTTGAACAGGATGCCTTTCACCCGGTGCTTCTTCAATAAGGCTCATATCTCTTATACCGCTCATTGCCATATTGAGTGTTCTCGGAATAGGCGTAGCGGAAAGGGTGAGCACATCTACTCGTGGAAATTTTTCTTTTATCTTTTCTTTTTGAGCAACACCAAAACGCTGTTCCTCATCTATAATAAGAAGTCCCAAATCTTTAAACTTAACCGTTTTGCCGAGGAGTTTATGAGTACCCACAACAACATCAACCGTGCCGTCGGCAAGACCCTGCAAAATTTCCTTTTGCTTTTTAGCGGAAACGAAACGGGAAATCATTTCAACCTTGACCGGGTACGGCTCAAGCCTTTTGAGAGCAGTTTGAAAATGTTGCATTGCAAGAACGGTGGTAGGAACGAGAATAGCGCACTGCTTTGAGTCGCTTATACATTTGAATACCGCCCTGAGCGCAACCTCGGTTTTACCAAAGCCTACATCACCGCAAAGAAGCCTATCCATAGGCGAACTTTTTTCCATATCGTGTTTTATTTCTTCGCTGCACCTAAGTTGGTCGTCGGTTTCGTCATATTCAAAGCGAAGTTCAAAATCACGCTGCATATCGCCGTCTTCTGAAAAAGCAAAGCCTTTTGTCGCCATTCGCTTAGCATAAAGGGCAATGAGCTCTTTCGCCATATCTTTAACGGAAGCTCGAACTTTTGCTTTCGTCTTTTTCCATTCGCCCGAGCCGAGACGGTTAACCTTAACCGTAGTATCATTCTTTGGACCGATATATTTTGAAACCAAATCAAGCTGAGTAACAGGGACATAAAGAGTGTCGCCTTTGGCATAACTTATTTTGATATAATCTTTTTTAACTTTATTTAGTTCAAGAGCGTGAATACCGTCAAACACACCGATACCGTGCACATTATGAACTATATAATCACCGACGCTGAGTTCGTCAAGCGAATGAATGGCATTTTTTGACGATGCCTTTTTGGCTTTCTTTGTGCTTTGATTTGTTTTTGAATGAGTAATAACGGCAAGCTTTATATCATTAAATTGAAAACCTGCCTGAATAGTGCCGGTAATAATGTTTATTGCTTTTGGCTGCAGTTTTTCAGGGCGTTTATCAAAAAAGACCGTATTCATAAAGCCCATATCTTCAATATCTTGCCTAAGAGCTTTGCCCGCACGAATAGTACCTGCCATTATGCAAACGGTGTATCCGCCTTTAAAGAGTGGGAACAACTCATCTTTAAGCTGAGAAAGAGTACCGCTCCAAGCGTTAAAACTTTGAACCGAAAAATTTGCAAGATGCCTAATCGGTGTGTCAAAACTGCCACGAGGAAGCGAATCCATATAAATTGCATTGTACTGCTCATAAGCCGACGCAAGTTCATTAAAATCAAGGTTAAACTTATCAAGACCCTTACAAAGAGTTCCGTCCTCAACAAACCATTTAAGTTCTTCAAGATTAATTTTTTCGGTTTTTGTAATTTTTTCTTTTACCCTTGCGCTTTCAAACACAAAAAGGCGGTCAAAATCATAGTCAAAAATGCCGTTTGATTCATAAATAAGCGGCAAATATTTGTCAAGGCAGTTAAGACGAATACCCTGCCTTAATTTATCTATATCATTATTAAGCTTTTCCCTTGCTTTAATTGCCTTGCCTTTAAGTGACTTTGAAAGTGTTTCAATTTTATCTGCAAGTTTAAGCGAATTTTCAACAAGAACTTCGTTTGCCGGAGTAATTTCAATAGAATCAACGCTGTCGCTTCGTCTTTGCGTGTCAATATCAAAGCTTGAAATAGTATCGACAGTATCGCCCCAAAACTCAATTCTTACCGGTTCATTAAGATAAGTCGGAAAAATATCGATAATTCCGCCACGAACGGCGAATTGGCTTATTCCGTCAACCTGGTCATACCTTGTATATCCTGCGAAAACAAGTTTCTTTTCAAGGTCGTTTATATTAAATTCGTCGCCCACGCTGATTTTAAATGTTCGCTTTTCAAGTTCTTTTGGCGGCATTGTGTATTGGCAGGCGGCAACGGCAGACATAACCACAGCCGAGTAATCGCCCTGCAAAATTCGTGACAAAACTCCGAGCCTGATATGTTCAAAATCGTGGCTTACACCTGCGACCTCAACAAAAGTCATTTCCCTTGTCGGGTAAAGAAGCACACCGTCTTGAACAGCGCCTAAACACTCCTGAACTTTAACGGCAGTCGCTTCGTCGGGAGTAATAATAAATGCTTTTTCGCCGTTTTGGCAAAGCGCATGAGCGGCGAAACATTTTGTCACATCAGAAAGACCTATAACCCCAACCGGAGCATTAAGGGTATTAACGCTTTGGCTGAGGGTTTGAAATTCCTTACTTTTATTAAATTCATTAGAAAAACAGGACAATGCTTATCACCTTATCCTTTCATAAAAACATTATTAATTACGAATTAAATTTATTCATAGCCTCGTCAATTTTTCCCGAAACTATTAGCCTTACGGCAGAAGTTGAATGTTCAAGCGCAGATTTCAAATCTTTCTCCTGCTCTTTTGGAAATTTGCCGAGCACCCAAGCGGCAAGGTCATATTCAGGGTTTGGCTTTTTGCCTACTCCGACCTTAACCCTCGGAAATTCTTCACTGCCAAGGTGGGCAATGATACTTTTTATACCGTTATGACCTCCGGCAGAACCCTTACGCCTGATTCTTGTTTTGCCGACGTCAAGCGAAATATCGTCATAAACAACAATAACATTTTGAGGCTCAACTTTATAATACTTTGCGGCTTCACCGATTGCTTCACCGCTGTTATTCATCATAGTTTGCGGCTTCATAACAAGGCACTTTTTGCCCTCAACAGTCATATCGGCGCAAAGTGCGTGGTGCTTGAGCTTTTTTATGTCAACACCCTCCTCAATAGAGAGTAAGTCCATTGCAAGAAAGCCTGCATTATGCCTCGTCATTTCATACTTAGCGCCGGGGTTACCAAGCCCTGCGATAATAAAATCATACTTTGATGATGAGAATTCTTTTTTCTTAAAAAGCATATTTATACCTCTTGACTATAAGGATGTTGAGAAAATGAGATAAATTTTGTATTTTACGAGTGGGTGCTGTACATAGGTACTGCCCCCGAGTAAAAGACAAAAAACGCCAAAAATGGCAATGGCTCGATGCCGTTGACATTTTTAAATTGTGAATAATTTGATTTACTTTGGCAGGAGCAAGCCCCAGCCCTACGAATAACTTTCCTAAGATTTGCAAAACCGGCGTGGTTTAGCCATTTTATCGACATTCTTAATTATATGGCAAAAGAGCGTACATAAAATATGTACGCTCCAAATTGTAATAGAGTGGGTTAATTGAACGGGTCGTCGGGGACGCCGACCCCTACAAAATTCAACTTATAAAGATTATCGTAGGGGCGAACTGCGTTCGCCTGTTACCGCTCAAATTTTATTCTGTCTTTTCAAATTCAGAGAATTCTCTTTCTTCGTCAGGCTTTTCGTAGTTATACATATTTTCATCTTTAACATGCTTTGCGATATATTCATCCCTGTCAAAGAGTTCGTCAGCCTTAACTTTCCAAGCCTTAGCCGCAGCAATAGTCTTATCAAAAAGTTCATTGGCTGCTTCAGGGTGCTGCATTTCTGTTGAATAAGCACCGGTTTCTGCAACCATTTTGCTGATAGCGCCCGGGTTATCAAGAACAGGGCACGGACGAAGCATATTGTTTGAGAAAGGCTGATTACGCTTGTAAGCCATAAAGAGCGGACTCTGAAGTGCTTCAAGAATAGAATGTTCTTTAATATTTACATTAGAATAGTGAACGAAAGCGCAAGGCTCGCAGTCACCGTTAGAGTTAATATGGAAATAATGACGACCGCCTGCGATACAGCCCTGTACATATTCACCGTCATTCCAAAAGTCAAGCGCAAAGATTGACTTTGTATGACGCCATTCGTGCATCTTTTTATACATCAAAGCACGCTGTTCAGGTGAAACCATAAGGTCGGTTACTGCGCCGTTACCGGTTGGCATATATGTAAAGAACCAAGCAAATTTAACGCCGTGGTCAATAAGCCAATCCATATATTCGTCAGATGCAAGTACATCTGTATTCTTGCTTGTGTAGCAAAGTGATGCGCCGAAAGGAACTCCTCTGTCTTTAAGTCTTTGCATAGCGGCAGTGCACTTTTTAAATGTGCCATCGCCACGACGGAAATCGTTTTCAGCTTCATAGCCTTCAATAGAAAATGCAGGATAGAAGTTACCAACTTCCCTTATTTCATCTGCAAAGCTGTCATCAATAAGAGTACCGTTTGTAAATGAAAGGAATGCGCAGTCAGGGTTTTCACGGCAAAGACGCATAAGGTCTTTTCTTCTCATTGTAGGTTCGCCGCCGGTGTAAAGATACATATATGTACCGAGTTCCTTGCCTTCTTTTATAATTCTTGCAAGGTCATCGTATGAAAGCGAACTTGTGTGACCGTATTCTGCTGCCCAGCAACCTGTACATTTAAGATTGCACGCTGCAGTCGGGTCCATAAGAATTGCCCAAGGAACATTGCAGCCGTACTTTTCAATAGCAGCCATACGCTTTGTGTAGCTGTTGATAGCAACATTCATAAGCGGAGGAACAAGTTTGTTAAGTACATGCTCATCTGTATTACAAATTAAATCTTCTGCAAACTTCATCCAGTTGTTGTTTGGGTCATCCATAACCTTATGAAGACCTGAATATGTAGAACGGTTTACCTTTTTAACATCGAATTTCTCAACAAGAGTGAGAATTCTTGGTGCGTTTCTCTTGAAGTCTTTTCTTGCATACTTAACAGCTTTTTCAACTGCAAAAGCTGCAACTTTCTCTTTAAAAGAAGCCATAATTATCCTCTCTTATCAACAGAAATGTTGACTTTCTATGTGTTTTATATACATTTTTTGTAATATTATGCGTTGTCTAATATTGAATTATATTACTTTTAATAAAAAAGTCAAGTTATTTTTGGCAGTCTGTTATTATATAAATTCACAAAACGGTACAAAATGTACTATTAAATCAAAATCTGATTTGGAATTTAAGTCTGTAAGTTTTGTCTGTTTTGTTTTTATAAATCTCGTTACAGTGAGCGCCCCAACTGTCATATCCGCCGACACCCTGCTGCCTTGCAATAAGCCTTACAACTGTTTTGTTATATTCAGGCATATCCTTTTGGTGCCATACATTTTCAATTTCTTTAGGAAGATAATGGCAAACATTAAGTTCCATTTGAGGTTCTGCAACAACCGAGAATATCTTTTTGTTGCCTACAAGTGTTGCATACCTTACGCCCGTTCTGTTGCCGCATTCCTGCGGTTTAAGATAATTTACCCAAAGGTCATTAACAGTTGTGTTGTAAAGACCGATTTTTGCGGCATTGCACCTGTCTATATAATTTTCTTCAGGACCGTTGCCAAGGTAAGTAAGGTTTTCAAAATCTTTAGGAAGCTCAAAAAGAACAGAAACTTCAGGAATTTCAGGAAGTGACGCATCAGGATAAAACTGAAGGTCAACTTCCATACCCTTTGATGTGATTGTGTAGATAATCTGCGCCTTTGATTCCGGCTGAGTGCAAACCGTTGCACCGCCGGTGATAACTACCTTCTTACCGTCTTCAAGCACTTTGTAGTTGTTTATCGACCATTTTGTGTTATTGAAGATACCCGGTGTGTCGCCCGCATCTCTCCAGCAACCGAGCCTTGAACCCGTTCTTGAACCACGGTCGTTATCGGTAAGAGCACGCCAAAAGTTGAGCCTCATCGGTGCGCTCAAAAGTTCTTCACCGCCAACCTTAATTGAATAAAGCTGGTTGCGCTCTCTTCTTTCAAATCTAACATTTACATCATCGCTGATTACACGAAGTGAACCGTATGTATCGTCAACGATAAGCGGCAAATCTGTTTCAAGTTCATCATATGTATTTTCAAACTCGTTTATTACAAATTGCTGTTCGGCAATAATATGACCTGCTTTGCACCAAGATGTATCCTCTTTAACTCTGAATTCAAGGTTGAGGTAACATTCCGTTCTTACCCTGCTGAGTTCAAGGTCGATAATCTTCTTCTCGCCCGGCTTAACATCAATATTGATTGTGCCGTCACAAAATACGCCCTTATCCGAGCACTGACACCAATAAAGTTCGTACTCGCTAAGGTTTGTAAACATAAACTTGTTTTTAATTTCGATAATGCCACGCTGAGCGTCAAGCGCATTAAAATCTACATTTTGATAGAGTTTTTTAATCTCGCAAAGCTTTGGTGTAACACTTCTGTCACCAAAGAGCAAACCGTTGCCGCAGAAGTGACCGTCGTGTGGATTTTCACCAAAATCACCGCCGTAAGCAAGATATTCAACTCCGTTTTCATCCTTGGTAAGAATACTTTGGTCAACCCAGTCCCAAACAAAACCGCCCTGAAGGCAAGGATATTTGTCCCAAAGTTTTGTATATTCGTCTGTTGAGCCGCAGGAGTTACCCATAGCGTGAGTGTATTCGCAAAGGATATACGGTCTTGAATCACGCTGTGTTACTGCGTATTCTTCACATTCCCACGGTCTTGCATACATCTTTGACTGAACATCGGATATTTCTTTTTCGTCAGGAGAACGGTCACATTCAAAATGAACAAATCTCGTTTTATCCGTATCCTTAATATACTGATACATTTTTTTAGGAATTGCACCGCCGAGCGATTCGTTGCCGAGCGACCAACAAACAACACTTGTGATATTCTTATCCCTGTTATAAGTTGCCTTGATACGCTCCATACAAGCCTTTTCCCATTCAGGACGGGAAGCAGGAAGCTGAGGGCAGCCGACTATAGTTGACCAACCTGTGCCGTGAGTTTCCATATTATTTTCATCAATTACATAAAGACCGTATTCGTCGCAAAGCTCCAAAAATCTTGGGTCGTTTGGATAATGAGAAGTACGAACTGCGTTCATATTTGACTTCTTCATCATTTCGATATCATAGCGCATAACCTTTTCACTTATATATCTGCCGGTATGACAATCAAACTCGTGCCTGTTAGTGCCCTTAAACACTACTCTTTCGCCGTTGATACGAATGATACCCTCTTTGATTTCAACTTTTCTAAAACCAATCTTTTGGCTGATGTATTCAATCGGCATACCGTTATCTTTAAGAGTGATAACCATAGTATAAAGGTACGGACTTTCGCTTGACCAAACATTAACATCGGTAACAATCGCTTTAAGCTTGGTTTGGTGATCCTCATTTGCATACTGGCTGTCAAGCGCAACGGTGTTGCCCTGTGCGTCAAAAATGTTTAAGTCAAGGCTGAGGCTTTCGTACGAACCGTTTGTTTTAACAAGTATATCGGCATAGCCGTCGCTGAGCGTAACATCAGGCTCTGCAACAACTTCATAATCACGAATATACTGCCTTTCGGTAGTATAGATATAAACATCACGGAAAATACCGCCAAGGCGCCACATATCCTGACATTCAAGCCAAGAACCCGTGCACCAGCGATAAACTTCAACGCCGATTACATTTGAGCCCTCTTTAATATGCTTTGAAATGTCAAACTCACTGCGATGGAAAGTTGACTCACTGTAGCCTACTCTTTCACCGTTAACATAAAGGTAAAACGCAGACTCAACGCCCTCAAAGCAAAGAACCACACGCTTATCAAGAAGCGATTTATTAATATGTATTTTTTTAATATAACAACCTACCGGGTTATGCTTTGTAGGTGCATTTGGAGGGCAAATATCTTCGCTTCCCTCCCACGGGTAACGAACATTGCAGTACTGGCTTTGGTCGTAGCCCTGCATTTGCCAAGAACCTGGTACATTAATAGTGTCCCAGTTGTGTGAATCGTAATGAGGCTGAGCAAAATCGCTCGGTCTGTAAGCATAGTTTTTGTAAAGCTTAAACTTCCACTTGCCGTTTAAAAGCTTGCAGCGAGATGATTTGTACCTGTCAGCCTGCTTAGCCTCGTCAAAATTTTCATAAGGCATAAGAGTAGCGTGAGCAGGTATTTTGTTAACGCCCACAATTTCAGGATTCGACTGCCATTCGGTATATCCGTCAATAAAATTTCTCTCCATAATCAGTTCTCCATATTTATTATTACGGCAGAATTAATCTCCGCTCTCAAATTTTAAATAATACACTTTTTACTTTATCTGCGGTGTATTGCGCCCTCTTGGTAACCCTCTTGTTTGAGCGCAACTTTTACACTCCTTAAAAGAATTACAAAATCAAGCTTGAGTGACCAGTTATCGCAATAAAGCTTGTCATATTTCATCTTTTTCATAAGTGAAATCTCGTCACGGCCGTTGATTTGAGCAAGACCGGTAAGACCGGGTCTAAAACGGTAAACGCCGTATTCAAGCCTTAACCTGTGCGCTCTCATTTCACTTGAAATAAGAGGGCGTGGACCTACAAAGCTCATATCACCCTTGAGTATATTCCAAAGCTGAGGAAGCTCGTCAAGACTGGTTTTCCTTAAAAACTTACCGACAGGCGTTATATACTGCTCAGGGTTTTCCAAATCACCGGTTGCAACATTGGGCGTATTGTTTTTCATAGTTTGAAACTTGTAAATCTTAAACGGTTTGCCCTTTCTTCCCCTTCTTTCGTGAGAAAAGAAAACACTCGTGTTAGGTGTAAGCAAGTTTGCAATACAAATTACAAGAAACAAAGGTGATAAAACAATGAGCGCAGTAAGCGACCCGACTATATCAAATATTCTTTTAACTCCTGTGGGAGTAAATATCTTTTTAAACTTCTTATTCATTATACGATTAACATCCATTCATCACATTTTTTAAAACAACATAATGTGTACAGCCGAAGTGATTATACCACATATATCTAAGATATGCAATTTTTTTATAACAATTTTAATTATTATTGCCAAATTCGCTTTTTTTATATATAATAGACAGAAATATACACACGGCATAAAGTATACAAATTTTACATATAAATTTGCTTTGTGTCAACTATTATTTTTTAGGAGATAAATTTTATGAGAAAAATTACAAGTGTATTAAGCGTAATTTTGTGCGTTGTTTTTCTTGCAGTGAGCTTTACTGCCTGTTCTTCCTCAAACGCTATGACAGAGGATAATGTTACAAAAACGGTCGACTTGGCTTTTGACGCATTAAAGAGTTTTGACACAGATAAGCTTCAAAAATATGTTGATTCTTCAACGCTTAATGTTATCGTGGGCTATGCAGAAAAGCACAAGCAAATAAAACAGCTCGGCGAAGCTATTTTTGAAAACATCACCTGCGAAGTTAAAGATATTGACCTTGACGCAAAAACCGTAACCGTTACTGTTAAAAACAAAAATCTTGAAGAAGGAGCGCAGGAATTTGCACAGGAATTAAAATCGCAATACAGCTCTTTTCAACTTCTTACAAAGCTTTCCGACGAAACATTTTTAAACTCAAGGCTTAAAGAACTTAAAGAAAAAATTTCTGCTTCCTCAATGGGTGAAGGCGTTGACATAACTTTAAATATTGAGCAAGGCAGTAAAAACCTTAAACTTTCATTTGACGAAAATGCAGAAAACGCAGTTTCAGGCGGCGCACTTACCGCAATCAAATCTATTTTCGGGAATTGATATATCAAGTGAGAAAATGATATTCGCCACTGCGTAATTATTATTAATATATAAATAATATATAAAAAAATTAGTGACAAGTGATTTGTTTTGTGTTACAATGTCAGTTGGTATTAATTAATGAGGTGTAATTATTATGGCAAGTAAATTTGTAACCGCCATCTTCGGCGACTACTCAAAAAAAGAAGTTAAAAAAGTTAAAAAGACTGCGGACAAGGTTCTCGCTCTTGAGGACAAGTATGCAGCTATGGATGATAAAGAACTTACTTCTCAGACAGAAATTTTAAAAGGCAGGCTTGCAAACGGCGAAACTCTTGATGACATTTTGCCTGACGCATTTGCCGTTTGCCGTGAAGGCGCTTGGCGTGTTCTCGGAATGAAACATTTCCCTGTTCAGATTATCGGCGGTATCGTTCTTCACCAGGGCAGAATTGCCGAAATGAAAACAGGTGAAGGTAAAACGCTCGTTGCCACTCTCCCTGCATACCTTAATGCGCTTACAGGCGAGGGCGTACATATCGTAACAGTTAACGATTACCTTGCTAAGCGTGACTCCGAGTGGATGGGTAAGCTTTATCGTTTTCTCGGCTTAAAAGTAGGTCTTATCATTCATGAAAAGACTAATGAGCAGAGGCAGGAAGCGTACAACGCAGACATCACATACGGAACCAACAACGAAATGGGCTTTGACTATCTTCGTGACAATATGGTTCAGTATAAGGAAGAAAAAGTACAGCGTGGCCACATTTTTGCCATTGTCGATGAGGTTGACTCGATTCTTATTGATGAGGCTCGTACTCCTCTTATCATCAGCGGTAAGGGTGAACAGTCAACAGACCTTTACCGTCAGGCTAACGCTTTTGCAAAGACCTTGAAAATGGTTAAAGTTGCAAAGATGGACGAAAAGCAGGACACTGAAGAAACATATGACGGCGACTATGTTGTTGACGAAAAGGCTAAGACTGCGACACTTACACAAGACGGTGTTAAAAAGGCAGAAGAATATTTCCATATTGAAAACCTTATGGATATGGACAACACTACTCTCCTTCACCATATTGACCAGGCTATCAAGGCTAACGGTGTAATGAGAAGAGACATTGACTATGTTGTTGCCGACGGTCAGGTTAAAATCGTTGACGAATTTACCGGTCGTATTATGGAAGGCAGAAGATATAACGAAGGTTTACATCAGGCTATTGAAGCAAAAGAAGGCGTTAAGGTTGAACACGAGAGCAAAACTCTTGCCACAATCACTTTCCAAAACTACTTCCGTCTTTACAAGAAGCTTTCAGGTATGACAGGTACAGCTTCAACAGAAGCACCTGAATTTTCAGAAATCTACAAGCTTGATGTTGTTGAAATTCCTACAAACAAGCCGCTTGCAAGAATTGACCATCCTGATGTTATTTTCCAAACAGAGCGTGGCAAGTATCACAATGTAATTGAAAAGATTAAAGAGTGCCATGCTAAGGGTCAGCCTGTTCTTGCCGGTACAATCAGCATTGAAAAGAGTGAAATTCTTTCAAAAATGCTTAAAAAAGAGCATATTCCTCACAATGTGCTCAACGCTAAGAACCATGAAAAAGAAGCTGAAATCATTGCTCAGGCAGGTAAGTTCGGTGCAGTTACAATCGCTACAAATATGGCAGGTCGTGGTACCGATATTATGCTTGGAGGTAACGCAGAGTTCCTTGCTAAGAGCGAAATGAAGAGAATGCAGTACAGCGATGACCTTATTGCGGAAGCAACAGGTTTTGCTGAAACCGACAATCAGGAAATTATTGAAGCAAGAAAGACTTTCCAGCAGCTTGAAGCTAAATATAAAGACGAAATTCAGGAAGAAGCAGACAAGGTTAGAGAAGTCGGCGGTTTGTTCATTTTAGGTACAGAGCGTCACGACTCACGCCGTATTGACAACCAGCTTCGTGGTCGTTCCGGTCGTCAGGGTGACCCGGGTGAAAGCCAGTTCTTCCTTTCTCTTGAAGATGACCTTATGCGTCTTTTCGGCGGCGAGAGAATGCAAGCAATGATGGCTCGTCTTACCGACGATGAAAATATGCCGATTGAATCAAAGATGATTACAAAGACTGTTGAATCTTCACAAAAGAAGGTAGAGGGCAGAAACTTCGGTATTCGTAAGCAAACACTTCAGTACGACGATGTTATGAACCGTCAAAGGCAGCTTATTTATAAGCAGAGGGATCAGGTACTTGACGGAATCGACCTTACCGACAAGATTCTTGCTATGCTTGACACCAACATTGAAGAAAATGTTAAAAACTACTTTGCAGGCGACCACAAGAGCGACTGGAATGTAGCAGGTCTTAAAGAAAAATACAAAGGTTGGCTCACAACCGACGATGACTTCAACGAAGATGTTGATATGCTTTCAATTCAGGGTACAATCGATATGCTTACCGACAGAGGTCATAAGCGTCTTGAAGAAAAGAGAGAACTCCTTGGTGACGAAATGTTCCAAGACTTTGAAAGAATGGTACTCCTTCGTAATGTTGATGTACTTTGGATGGACCACATTGACGCTATGGACGACCTCAAGCAAGGTATCCACCTTCGTGCATATGCTCAGCAGGACCCTGTTGTTGCATTTCGTATGGAATCTTACGATATGTTTGATGCAATGACAGCCTCAATTCGTGAAAACACAGTAAGAATGATGCTCACAATTATGCCAAGGCGTCAGGAAGATGTTGAAAGAAAAGCAGTTGCAAAAGTAACAGCCACATCATCAGGCGGCGACGACACAGTTAAGGCTGCACCTGTAAGAAAGGGCAAAAAAGTAGGTCCTAACGACCCATGTCCTTGCGGTTCGGGTAAAAAGTATAAAAAATGCTGCGGTGCTCCGGGCAAAGAGCATAAAGACTAATATATAATATGTATATATAATTTAAGGACATTCTCAAACGAGAATGTCCTTTGTTTTATGGCAAACCACCGTAGGGGAGGATATCATCCTCCCGCTTTATTTTTGTTAATTATAATCTCAATAATTTTTTAGCGTTATTATAGAAAATATCTTCTTGTGCTTTTTCGTCAAGACCGCAAGAAAGAACCTTTTGAATTTCAACCGTTGGATGATGAAAAGGCGAATCGATACCAAACATAATTCTGTCCTTACCTACTGTTTCATAAGCTTCTTTAATCTTGCTGCCCATCGGCATACCGCTCATTTCAAGAGTGATATTGTCGTATCTCTTTGCCATCTTGATTGAAGCGTCGATATAAACGCCGTGACCGTGACCCATATGAATCATAGTTACTCTTACATCAGGATACTTTTCGGCAAGAAGCGCAATACTCCACGGAAGGGAGAAAGGCGGATGACCGCAATGGATAAATACAGGAACATCGTATTCCCTTGCAAAGTCCATAACAGGATAAACAACAGGGTCATCGGCTACGAAAGCGTCAAAAAGCGGTTGCATTTTGATGCCCATAAATCCTTCTTCATTAATATAATGATTAAGCTTCTTTTCAACATCATCAAGCGCCGGGTTAACCCAAACAAATGGAACAATCTTGTCAGGATAAGACTGAAAAGCGTCTACCACTTCGTCGTTGCCTTGAAAGTTAGGTGCTGTTAAAAATGTTTTTTCAATATCATATTCGTTCATTTGCTCAATGAGCTTTTCTTTGGTAAAAGCAACGCCTGCCCAACCGCCGAAATTACCGATATGTGAATGTGCGTCAATCTTTTTCATTTAAACTATCTCCTATTAACCAACCATCTTTTTAAGCTTAGCGGTAATTTTTGTTTTGTCAAAAATGATGATAAATACTGCGGCTACCACGATACCCACTACTGTTTGAATAGCAAGAGTAGGAAGCGAAGAAAATGCATATGCCTTATCAAAAAGGAAAATTTTAACAACGGTATATGCAACAATCTGCCATGCGCCGCCGAGAATTGAGCCTACAATATAGCCTGCAACCCTGTTCTTAATAACCTTTTCCATAATAAGAGCACAGATAAGCGCCATAACAAACTTGATTATAAATGTCGGCGCTACCCAAGCGGAATAACCGCCGATAAGGTCGGCAAGTGCTGCGCCGATACCTGCTGCAAGCGGCGCTTTTTTCCAACCCAAAAATACGATGGCAAGAAAAATCATACTGTCGCCGATGTGGGTGTAACCGTTTACAAACGGAATTTTAAATGTGTAAGTAAATACAAATACCAATGCTGCCATAACGGCTGTGAATGTTATAGCCCTAACATTGATGCGAGCATTTTTTGTGTTTTCTTTCATTATGCTCACCTCCTTGCAAAAAAGAATATCAAAACTCTGTACATCATTCAATATGCAATTTTAAGTATTTTTTAATGTACAGATAATAAGTATATATACTATATATTAATACCTATTATATTAGAGCGTTCAAAAAGGCAAAATTTGTTAGGAAAATATATACAAATTAAGAAAAATTTGAAAAAACAGAAAAAAAGTATTGACAAGTGAGCAAAAAGGTAATACTATTATAACAGAGTTAGCACTCAGGTATTAAGAGTGCTAATGATAGAACAAAGAGGTGGAAAGGATGATAAGTGAAAGACGACACGCAATACTCGGTTTAATTATTGAGCACTATTTGCGTACCGGTGAACCGATTGGTTCAAAAACGCTGTGTCAGCTTCTCCCCTACTCAATATCGAGTGCCACAATAAGAAACGAGATGGCGTATTTAACTCAGCTCGGTTTTCTTGAGCAAAGGCACACAAGCGGTGGCAGAGTGCCAAGCAAAGCTTCATACCGTTATTATATTGACAACATAATGAAAGAAAAGCCGATAAGCGAATACGAAATGAATTCGATAAACGAGATTCTTTCGGTAAACTCCGGCGACCCGGAAAGGCTTTTGCAAGACGCTTGCAAGTTGCTTGAAGAATACACTCACTGTGCTTCATTTTGTATGACGATTGAAGATGCGTACGATTGTATTCAAGGCGTTGACCTGATACCTGCGGGCAACCAAAAAGCTATGCTTGTTATGCTCACGGTCGGATGCAAAATCAAATCATCGCTTATCAATATGCCATGTGCGCTTGATGATGATTTCAGAAGTAAGTTTTACGATGTTGCCGGCAAGCTTTTAGTAGGCACGCCGCTTACAAGCGTTAATTTGGCTTTGATTCAAAGTGCCGTCGGCGTTGCAGGCGAAAGGATATTTGATATGCTTCCTGCTTTATCGTCACTTTGTGCTTTGTGCAGCGAAGCAAGTCACAGTAAGCTTACGCTTGAGGGCGAAACGAATTTGCTAAGCCACGAAGAACTCGGCGATGACCTTTACAAAATTCTCGGTATGCTTACCGAAAAAAAGCAAATTATGGAACTATGCAAAGGTTTTGCAAACACAAACAACAAACAGCTTCTTATGATTGGCGATGAAAACCCAATGTATGAAATGAAAAATACCGCAACGGTAATTTCAAAATACAATTACGAAGGCGGTCAAAAAGCTGTTTTGGGTGTTATCGGTTCAATGCGAATTGATTATGAAAGCATTTTGCCGAAAATAAAATATATAATCAACACAGTTGATACACTTCTTACAAAGGGAGGCGCAGTAAAAATATGAGTAAAAAGAAAAATGAAAACGAAGAAAAAGAAGTAACAGTTGAAAACGAAAAAGAAAAAGCAACTGATACTAACGAAGAAAAGGCTGAAACAAGTGAAGAAAACCCACTTGAAAAAGAGCTTAAAGACACAAAAGAACAGCTTCTTCGAGTAACTGCCGAATATTCAAATTTCCGCAAGCGCAGTGAAAAAGAGAAGAACGAAAGTTTTGCTTTTGCAACAATTAAAGCTGTTTCGGAAATTCTTGCAACGGTTGACAACCTTGAAAGAGCACTTGCAAACGAGCAGGAAGATTACGAAGGACTCAAAAAAGGTGTTCAGATGACCTATGACGGTTTGATGGCATCGCTTAACAAACTCGGCGTAACAGCCTACGGCGAACAAGGTGAGCAATTTGACCCGAATTTTCATCACGCAGTAATGCATATTGATGATGATTCGCTTGACACAAATGTTATCACCGATGTGTTCCAAAAAGGCTATAAATATAATGACAAAGTTGTAAGACCTGCAATGGTTAAAACAGCAAACTAATAAAACAAACTCAGGAGGAAAAAGATTATGTCAAAGATTATTGGTATTGATTTAGGTACAACAAACAGTTGCGTAAGCGTTATTGAAGGCGGCGAGCCGGTAGTTATCCCTAACGCAGAGGGCGCAAGAACTACTCCGTCAGTAGTTGCATTTTCAAAAGACGGTGAAAGAATGGTTGGTAATGTTGCAAAGCGTCAGGCTATTACAAACCCTGAAAAAACCATTTCTTCAATTAAAAGGCATATGGGCTCCGATTACAAGGTTAATATTGACGGCAAGTCATACACACCTCAGGAAATCAGTGCCATCATTTTGCAGAAGTTAAAATCAGACGCTGAAGCTTACCTTGGTGAAAAAGTAACAGAAGCAGTTATTACAGTTCCTGCTTATTTCACAGACTCACAGCGTCAGGCTACTAAGGACGCAGGCAAGATAGCCGGTCTTGATGTTAAGAGAATTATCAACGAGCCTACGGCTGCCGCTCTTGCTTTCGGTATTGATAAGGAAGACGACCAAAAGGTTATGGTATACGACCTCGGCGGCGGTACATTCGATGTATCTATCATCGAAATGGGCGACGGTGTTCAGGAAGTACTTGCAACAGCAGGTAACAACCGTCTCGGCGGTGATGACTTCGATAAGAGAATCATCGACTGGATGGTTGCATCATTCAAGACAGAAACAGGCATTGACCTTTCACAGGATAAGGTTGCAATGCAGAGATTAAAAGAGGCTGCCGAGAAGTCAAAGATTGAACTTTCAGGTGTTACAACTTCTAACATCAACCTCCCGTTTATCACAGCAGACCAGACAGGTCCTAAGCACCTTGACCTTACTCTTACAAGAGCAAAGTTTGACGAACTCACATCAGACCTCGTAGAAGCTACAATGGGTCCTGTAAGATCGGCTCTTCAGGATTCAGGTCTTCAGATCGGTCAGATTGATAAGGTTCTTATGGTTGGCGGTTCTTCCAGAATCCCTGCTGTTCAGGACGCTGTTAAGAAGCTCATCGGCAAAGAGCCGTTCAAGGGCATCAACCCTGATGAATGTGTTGCTATCGGCGCAGCTATTCAGGCAGGCGTACTCGGCGGTG
>OQVZ01000033.1_pt1 | contig 40293 bp, 75 predicted proteins | sample 1691571 | NCBI WGS metagenome assembly OQVZ01 (sample SAMN03418261, study PRJEB22391) | human gut metagenome | biome: human-gut; feature: organic feature; material: feces | host: Homo sapiens | place: Tanzania | collected 2013-01
TGGCTCAGTTGGTAGAGCAACGCATTCGTAATGCGTAGGTCGCCGGTTCGAGTCCGGCTCCTGACACCATTGCTGGCGAGTGAAACGGATATATAAATCACACTTGGCTCATACCCAAGTAATAGTGGGTTCGACTCCCATGCTTCAGCAACCAAAAAACAAAAGGAAGTAAATTCTAATGACTGATTTTAAGACTTATATTTATTAGACCGCAAGTAATAAGAAGTTTGTTTATAGATGTCCTCATTGTAATAAGGGAATAATGCAAGTAGTAGAGACAAAAATTGCTAAAAATGAAACTAATTTTTTATCTTGGAATTATACTTGCCCTGTTTGTAAGGAACAAATGGTTACTATTGAAAAAGATGAGTGTTCTTCTTTCAAAAGTGTGTTTCCTCCAATGACTCAAATTAGTGATAAAGAATTTACTGATATTAAAAAGGATGTAGGAGAAAAAGGTATCTATCTGTTCTCTGAAATATAAAATGCTAGCGTACAGAAATTGGTTATAACTGCCTAGACTTGAAATCTTGTGTGCTGACGTTGAATCAGCCTGTGGGTTCGAATCCTACCGCTAGCGCCATGGAAAAAGGAGATTAAAGATGAGCAATAATAATTCAATCGAAATCGAACGTAAGTTTTTAATCTCTGGTTTTCCTAAAGTCGATTTTGATGAAGTCGGAATTGTTAAAACTATCTATATTAATATCAAATATAATTCTGATGGAAAAATTTTACAGGAAATTCGTATAAGACGTTGGTTTGAAAGTGGTAAAGGTTATCGTCCAGATGCTCTTACTTTTAAATCTGGTGGTACTTTAATCCGTACCGAAATTGAAACAAATCTTACAGATAATTCTTTGTTTGACTGTTTTAATGAACTTGGTTATAATCCTATTGTAAAAGATTATAGAGGTCTTTACAATAATGGTTATTTAATTGAATTCAATCTTGTAGATGGCGGTACTGATACTGCTTTCTATTATGCCGAAGTTGAATTTGATTCAGAGGAAGAAGCTAACAGTTATGTTTGGCCTTTTCCTGAAGTATTTATTGAGGAAGTTACTAATAAGCCTGAATATAAAATGGCAAATTATTGGAAACGTACTCGTGAATAAGGACTTTTATTAGTCCTTCATTTGCTGGATTAGCTCAGAGGCAGAGCGCCACTCTTGTAAAGTGGAAGTCGGGATTTCGAAATTCCCATCCAGCTCCATAAACTTTTTTATAAAATAAAAGAGGATTTTTATTATGGATGAGCTTTTATTCTTGGAAGAGGGAATTGTTGAAAAGATTAAAGCTTTAAAGAAAGATAGATATACAATGAAAGATGTTGATGCTCTTTGTGAATTTCTTGGTCTTGAGTTGTTTTCTTATCAAAAAGTTGTTCTCCTTCTTAATTTGAACAAGAAAAATCTTCTAAAAGAAATTTTAAAAAGTACTTGACAAGATGAAGAGTATATGTTATACTTAAGATGTGGTTGAGAGATAAACCAACCTTGCAGAAGTGGTTTAATGGTGAGAATAACGGCTTCCGAGGTCGTGGGTGCGGGTTCGATTCCCGTCTTCTGCTCCAATTCCTTAGTAGTTTAAAAGACGATAAATAAATTAAAATACCCTTCAGTCGGAAAGCCTTTAATGAGTATAGAATGGCACTCAAGTAGGGAGTTCTGGATGGGCGAATCGGAACCACCAGCTAAGGAAATTAAAATATGAGATGATTTATGGAAACTAAAATTTGTACTGTTTGTTAGAAAGAATTACCGATAGAAGATTTTAATTGGAAAAGCAAATCTAAACAAAAAAGGCGTTCTGACTGTAAATATTGTTAGAGCAATCACATGAAAGAGCAATATTAGAAAAAGAAAGCTTATGTTGCTTAGATAAAAGCTGAAAAAGGTTGCGCGAAATGTGGTGAAAAGCGAGATTATGTTTTAGATTTTCATCATATTGACCCTAGCTAGAAAGATGATTCAGTTGCGAGACTAACAAGTAATACAACAAAATTTGAAAGATTAGAGGAAGAAATAAATAAATGTGTTATTCTTTGTGCTAATTGTCATAGAGAGTTTCATTATTTTAATTTTTTGAATTCTGAATTTAGTATTGAAGAATATTTAAATTCTGACTAATATAGGGGTGTAGCCAAGCGGTAAGGCAAGGGACTTTCAAGGATTAATTCAAGTAGAATTCGGTGGATTAGTTTAAAGACTGTTTCGACGGTATATTGGTTCAAGTCCAATATCCTTGACCAGACTCCCTGACGCGAAGGTTCGAATCCTTCCATCCCTGCCATAAGCAACAATTCAAATTATCGTTTACGTGTAGACGCTTACAGCAACAATAATAAAAATCAAATTTTATAAAAAGATTCTAATATTTAAAAAAAGATTTAGGGTATTGTTCCTTGCTAATTAGTTTATGATGCTTTCATGATTCTCCTTTGTTAGTATTATGCGTCTAGTTTATAAGTGCCGTTCCAAGGATGGAGTTACTCGACGGAGAGCTTAAGAAGGGGTTCGAATCCCCCACGGTGCAAGATTGAATTGTTTGGAGTACTACAAACAAGATGGTAAGTTATTGATGATTTAAAAGTAAACCCTTACAGCAAATTTTATTACTTAATTTTAGCTTGAAAAAAGATTATGGATAGGGTTTAGATTAGTAATGCTAGCGATAATATAAAACAGCTAGAAGTAGACACTAACAGCAATTAAAATAAAAATACTGGAAAATATATTTAATTGGAATAAATACTTTTTTAGATTTTTATATGGTGTCTAGAATTTTATATGGGGATGTATCTCAATTGGTCAGAGGGCCCGACTTATGTTTTAGTAGTTTAAAAGTAAAACTTTCAATGCAAGTGCAAGACTTGTCTAAAACACCAAATCGGGAAGTTGAGTGTTCGAGTCACTCCATTCCCACCATTTATAAATAAAAAAATAAAGTAGACTCTTACAGCAATTATTTAGAGACTTGTGATTTGGGATTACAAATGTTTTGAAAAATGAGTCTAGCCTATAAGCTCCTATAGCTCAATTGGATAGAGCAAAGGATTTCTAATCCTTGGGTTGGGGATTCAAGTTCCTCTAGGAGTGCCATGAGGAATCGGCTAACGGCTAGGTCAAAAGACTCTAAATCTTTGGGCGTGGGTTCGACTCCCACTTCCTCTGCCAGATATTGAGGGAATTAAATAATAAATCTTAATTCCCTCTTTTATATAAAGACAAAAACAAAGTAAACAAAAACAAAGTAAACAAAAAACTAAAGTAAAACAAAGAAATTAAAGGAGACAAAAAATTATGTGTGACAACTGCAAGAACGACATTTCCCGACCGTCTAACTCTTCCATTGCTTATGGTGTTTATGAGAGTGGTGGCGTAGTCAAGGCTGAGGTAACTGATACTGCATTTGATGCAATGCATGTTATTACTCGTCTTTGTGAAAAGGCTGATATGAAGACTATTTCTCTTGAAGGTATTTGGGAGAACACTCTTCTTGAAAACAGCTATCGTGGTAAGGCTAAGGTAAACCATGCTGATGGTGATAAGTTCGTTGAGGACATTGGTAAGGAGTTTGCTCGTGGCAAGGCTCTTGAAAAGTATCATCGAGCATTTGACCGTAAGATTCTTGCAATGCTTCTTGATGCACGAGTTCTGGTTGCAACCATTGAACATTATTGTGCTAAGAAGAGCATCAACACTGAAAAGATTCCTTCGATTGAAGCGATTTCTAAGAAGCGCTTTGGTTGTAAGTAATTAAAAATAAAAAGTAGTCCGTTTAAAATTTTCATAAATTCACTCCAAAAAGAGGAAGAGGTCGAATGGCTTCTTCCTTTTTTTACACATTCTTGAGAGAAACTTTTAATAAATGCTTGACAAGAAAAAAGATATATGGTAATATCTAAATAAATAGAAAGGAGAGTTGATATGGCAATTAACAATGCAATTACATATGGAGAAGTTGAAGAATTCTTTTCTACTCTTTTGTCTCCTGAGACTCCTAAGATTCGTAAGTATCATGTTTACGGAATGTATCAGCGTGAACAAGAAAATGAAAAGAAAGTTGCCGAGTTTGAAAATGCAGTAACCAAGAATTCTGATGGTTGGCGTTTTTTTGGCTCGATGATTGGCGAAGATATGTGCATTGTCACAGGAATCAATCGTAAAGAGGAAATTTATTACATTCCCACTTATAAAGATAAAGAAAATAAGATTCATGTTTGTAATACTTATTTTATAGATTTTGATGAAGCAGTTCTTGCTTGTGTGATTTATAAGAAAACCGATTCTGTTGAGTCTGTACAATGGGTTTGTAAATTAATTAATAATTAAAAGAGGTAAAATAAAATGCGTAAGCTTAATACAATTCAGAAGAGAAACAACCTTAATACTGTGTATGCAGTTGATGAAAAGGGCATTGGTAATGCCAACCATGTTTACAATGTTATTGTAACTGATGGTCAGGGTAATGAGACTCCATATTCTATTGCTTTCCAGAATGGTCCTCGTAAGGAGACTGATTCTATTCATGGTCTTCTTGATACAGACCTTCTTGAGATTGTTCGTGACCGTCTTCAGGGTTTTCAGTCTGGTGAGTTTGCTTGTCGTGAGAATGCCCTCGCACTTACTCATCTGGAGGAATGTTTATTGTGGATGCATAAGAGAGTTGAAGACCGTGCAGAACGTGGAGTACTTGGTACTACCAATAAGTAATTGATATGGCTAAGATTAGTTTTACAGTGATTAATGAGGGAAAGGATGAAAATTCTTCCCCCACACCTCAAAATCCTCAAGACATAGTTTATACAACTCCGCCTAAGTGTAAATTTTGTTCTCAAGAAATGAAGCCAACTGGTACAGGCAATTATTATTGCACTTGTCAGGCATTTAATACTTACATGGGACTTTTAGAGAACATTGAAAAATTGAAAAAGTCGTATGAACAAAACATGTTAGCTTATCAAAAGATTGGTCAAAAGCTTGTTGAGGAATCTGATTATTATAAAAAGGTAATTGCGATTTCACAAAAGAGAATTGCAAATAAAGACCCAAAAGACAAAATTAAAACTGATGGAAAAACTATTGACCTGAACACTTTCTTAGAGTATAATAAGCAAGACAGGGAAGAAGCGGAAGATATTTTAGGTTATTATTGGTTTCCTCCAATGAGTTAATTTAAAATATTTTAAAATAAACAAAAAGGAGACTACACTAAATGAATTCATGGGAGAAATGGCAAAAAGAATTGCTTTGCAGTCTCCAAGACATTATAACATATAGCCATTTAGGACTTGTGTTTACTTTAATTTCAAACGAGGAAATTTCTATAGACCAAGAAGAAAAAGGTTTGCATTTATCAATTAAAGCAATGGTTTATAAGAAATATTATAATTCTATTTCGCCCCCAAGATGGACTTGGAATGATTCTTTAGCATTTGCAAAAAATAATTTAATGGTATTTATCAATGAATGGTTAAAGAGAAGGGGGTTATTGTAATACAAACAATGGAAAATAATAATAAAAAGTTGCATGGTATTTTAGGATTAATTCTTAATGCTTTTTACTTTTTTATTGGAGCACATTATTTAACTACTTGTCATACGACAAGTATATTGTCGTATATTGTTTTAGTAATAGCCTTCTCTGTTTATATCGGGTATTGTTATACTTTTGGTGTTAAATGGGAAATTAAGCACATTCAATCCAATCAAGAAAAAATTGAAGCCATGGAAAAGAAAATTGAAAACATGGAAAAGAGTATTAGTTATCTCATGCAACACACGCCTTTAGATGAAGAAAAATATCAAAAGTATTTAGATATTTCTGAACAAGAAGGGTTTGACCCAATTACGCATCAGAGACTTTAAAAAATATTTTAAAAAGTATGTAATAAGTACTTGACAAAATAAAAGTTAAGTGCTATTATATAACCAAGCTAAAGGTAACACTTTAGCGAACTAGAAAAGGCTTAAGACAAGATGTAGCAAGCATTCAATAATTGATTTGGTTGTAAAGCGTCTCACCAACGCAGATTGTTACGACGAACTAAACTTGCTTAAAGGTAGCGGGAGCAATCCTCTAAAAGATTTCCGATGGTGGTTTGGAACTTCTATATTTGGAGTAAGAAGGTAAATGGATAAGGCAACATTCGTGTTAGCGTTTATCGTGTAGGAAATTTTAGAGCAGATAAAAGAAAGGGGAATACAATGTCTACTAAAATTTACGAAATCATTCCTTATGAAGTAGAAGCTTTGAAGTGGGAAAAAGACAATTGGGAAGAAGTTGTAGAATTCTTTAAAGCTCATAACACTGAAATTAAGAATATCGTTAAATATTCTGAAAAGGCACTTGAAAGTTTTAAGAAACTTAATAAGACTTGGTTTGAAAAGAATATTGACAATGAAGGTAGACATGCTTTTGTTGCTTATAGGCCAGAAGATGATTCTCATGATGAATATAGCGAATTTGTTGAGCTTGGAGATTATTTTGTAATTGGAAAAGATAATTTAATTTATACAAAACATGGGTTCAATTTTGAGAATATGTTTAGGGAGAAAGAAAATGTTTGAAGTTAAGTTCCTTCGTCATAACAAAAAAAAGTACAATAGCAATGTTTCTCAAGAATATTCTTTTAAGAAGACTTTTAATACTGTAACAGAACTTATGCAGTATTTAGATAAAGCTCCACGAACCTCTGTTTCAGTAGTTGATTATAGTGGTCTTAGTCATTCTGAATGGTATGCTTTTTGTCAAAAGAGACATCAGCAACTTTGGAATGAAAGACTTAAGTATAAGAAAAACCATCCTGAAATTTCTTGGATTGACCAGTATCTTACCCCTGAACATAAGAGATTAGAATTCTATAATTTGTTAAAAGGCGGAAGGTTTGAACCTACGCATAGACTTCCAAGAAAATATTATAAGAAGCATGATTTATAATTAAATTAACAAGTTGCTGCAAAGTTGTCAAGAAAAAAGTTTTTAGAACTTCTTGACAACTTTGTTTCTTTATGCTATACTTTATTTATAAAAATATTCAAGGAGTTTTTGAAATGGAAAAAACTTTTAATATTAAGTGTACCATGGAAGAAAGATGGATTGATTCTTTTCTTTCTATGTTACGTTACATGGAAGCCTGTGGAAAGATTGGACATTCTACTTTAATTGGTTTCTATAGTGATGGCGATGGAGATTTTAGACCTCAGTTTGAATCAGATGTACAATTTAATAGAGATGATGGCTATGTTCCTGAAAAGGATAGTGGCAAAATCCCTTCGAGGATTTATGATGCTGGCTAAAAGTTAGCCAAGATTGGAGACTTTGATGATTGGAAGTATTGGAAAGTAAAACTGTTGTTCCTTTTACGCCAGAAGAATTTGCTGAAAGAGCACAAGAAATTGTAGATTTATGTCAAGGTGATGCAACTCTTTTAAATGGCTGGGGACATAGAGCAATGGATAGTTTAATGGAAGATGTGTTATGGTCTTTAGGCTTTGATAAACGGATTGAAATTTTTGACCAATTACGTCGGGTAAGGTATTAATATGAAACAAATTAGGAAAAATGTTTTCGAGACTAATTCTTCAAGTGTTCATTCATTGAGTATTTGTTATAAAGATAATTATGATTATACTCAATTAGATGATTACATTGAAGAAGATTATGGTCACAATGGTTACGGTAAATATTTAAAATTGAATTTTGAAGCCTTTGGATGGGGTTGGGAGTCTGATTTAGATGAAAATAGTGCGATAGCTAAACTTGAATATATTTTAACTGCTATAACTTGTTTCCAAGGTTACAATATTAATTGGAGCAGTAGAGAAGATAAAGAAGAAGCTATTAAAGAAGTTATGGAATCAGATGATTTCCAAAAGTTCGAAGATGATGTAAAGTATACTCTTTCTAAGCATGACATTCACATTATAGGAATCAAAATTAGTCCTGATGAAGATGGTTATGTAGACCATCAAAGTCTTGATTATTATGTTTATGATGGAATGTATTATATTTTTGCAAGAGATGGAATTACATTAGAAGATTATATTTTTAATAAATGTTATAGTTTGATTATCGACAATGACAATCACTAACGCAAAAATAAAATAAAACAAGATAGAATAAAAGTGAAATTTTATCGTATCAATTTTTATTAAAAAATTAACAATTTCCCTTGTTTTTTAATAAAAAAGTTGCAAAAACAGGGCGAAAAAACAATTAAGGAGTAATTAAAATGTCTAATAATAATAGTTGTATGTTTAAGTGCAAGAAGAAGAACGCAATTGACGGCAAGATTTATCGTGTGTATTAGATTATGCCTCTTCCAAATCAGTTTGGTGCTCTTGGTCTTGTAGGCATTATGTATTGTGAACAGGATAAGAAGTTTGACGCTAACGATTTAAGTCAGTTTGAAATTATTGATGAGGTTTCTCCTCTTCTTTAAGACAATAAAATCGACAAGAAATAATTTAATAAGCACTTGACATTTACCTCTCCTTATGATATTCTTTTAGTAGAAAAAATAAGGAGAGGTGTTTTTATGAACCTTTGCAATCAGTATAATCGTTTTGTTCGTTTTGTTGGTGATATTCTCATTACTGACCCTTGTTATATTATCCGCGAAGACCGTAAGATGAATTACAATACTTATCCTAAGATGGAAGATTATTATTCCAAACATAAGATTATTGGGGATGGACATAAAGGTTATCCTACTCCTGATATGTACGAAGATGTTATTTATATTGAAATGAAGAAACCTCTTCGTATCTACGACCTTCCTGAAAGCCATCGTACTCCTGAGAGAGAAGCGAAACTTGTTGATGCTTATGAAACGTGGATTAGAGGGACAAGAACAAAAGACCCTAATATTCGCGTGATTCCTCTTTCTCCCACTTACGAAACTGAAAATGAAGCTTACAACAAAGCTGTAACAAAGTGGGAAACTGAGCAGGAAGATGATTGGGGAAAGTGCTGCTGTGGAGAAGCCATGGAAAAGCTTGGTCTTAATACTTTTATCGTCTGCGACACTATTTACGGTGATTGGTCATGCACTGTCCGCAACAGCTTGACCAAGGAAAAGATGGGAGAGTTCTGTGCTGATTCTGGCCAGGTTGGTGTCTTCCTTATGGATGAAGTTTTGGAATATAACCCCAATCTTAACCTTCCCAAGCATTGTGCTACTATTATTAAAAACTTTGATGGACATGTTCGTGTCAATAAAAAGAATAATGGTAAATACACCTATGATGGCAAAGAATATGATGATATTGTTGCAGAAGTTGAGGGGGTTAGCAAGACTTTGAATTTCAAGAGTGCTCAGACTGGATTTTAAGGAGATAATATGAAACAGATTAGATGTAATGTTTTTGAAACTAATAGTAGCTCAAGTCATTCTTTGGTAATTACTACTGATAATGAGCATTATACTAGAGAAGAAATTAATAAAAATTTTTATATGACTGATGGTATCGTAAGATTGTGGGAATCTTCTCTTGAATTTTATCGTTCTCCTTTTGATATGCTTGTAACTTTTAAGGATAAGCTGAGATATGCTATTGCATCGTCTAATGGTAATCTTGTAGATGAATGCAGAGAAATTTGTAAAAAGTATATTGATGGATTTACAGATTTTGAATTCGATACCAAAGATTATGTTTGGGATTCAGAAGTTAAAGATTATGTAGTAGCAAATGTGCCTGTTCCAACCTATGGCGGCACTGACGATTATCAGATTGAGGGGTGGCTTAAGAAGTATAATGTATCTCTTGAGGAATTTTTAACTAATAAGAGATATATTGTAGTTGTGGATGGCGATGAGTACAATTGCTGGCCTCATATTAAGGATTCTGGTTTGGTAGACACTTCCAAAATCATCCATGATAGTTATGCTGAAGAGGAAGAAGAATGGCACAAGCAATATTTAGCTCAATTGGAAAAGGAGAAAGAAGATGCAGACTCCAAACATGAAGACTAAACGCAAAATGAAGCGTTATGAATTATCTGACTATTTTCTTTCTTTAACTACAGCAGAACAAATTATTCTTCTTACTGATGCAGGATTTAAAGAGGGGTTTTGGAGAGAATCTAAAAAGTCTGACCATTATTGGATGACTTATCATTTTTGTCTTTTCAACTCCAAAATAGAAAGAATTTCGTATGAATTTAGCTTTGATGTAGCAATTGACCTTGATGACCTTAAGTCTTGGAATGATTTTGATAATCTTGAAGTCATTGATGACGATTTTGGTCAGCCATATAATGCTTTTTTCAGAGCTCAAGATAGTGGGCATAGTTTTACTTTTCTTGACATAATTATTAAGAAATATGAAAATAAAATGAACAAACTGGTAGAATCTAAAATTTTAGAAGAGGTAAAATTAAATGAAGCAAATTCGTAAAAATGTATTTGAAACAAATTCTTCTTCTACTCATACACTTGCTATTTGTACCGAAGATGAATATAAAGACTGGAAAGACGGTAAATTGCTTTTTAATAAATGGCATGAAACTTTTGTTAAAAATTCTATTAGAATTACCAAGCAAGATAGAAAAGAAGCAGAAGAATACTATACCAGAGGTAAAGGTAAATATTACAAAGACTGGTCTGAACTTACAGATGCAGAAAGAGAAGAATACACTTATAATTATATTGCTCAACAGCGTAAACAGGAAAAGAATAGTCTTTTCGACTATGAAGGGTCTGGTTTAACTTATCAAGAGTTTATGCAGGATTGTAGTACCGAGGGACTTGAAACTGAAACTTCTCGCTATACTTCCCCTAGTGGAGACAAGCTTGTTATTACTTGTGCTTATGGTTATAATTAAATAATTAAAAATTTTAATAGGTCAAGGAGAATATTTTTTATTAACTCCTTGACTTATTTGTTTTTGTGCGGTATAATTTAATTACTCGAAAGGAGATGTAATTATGCTCGAAGGAATTAATATTATTAGTACAGAAGTAACTAAAGATGTAGATGTTCCTCTTTTTATTTTTATTTGTGGAATTGCTTGTGTTTTAATGTTTTGTTCAATCCAACTTCTAAAAGTTGGTTTTGAAATTACAAAATCCACTTCGCACAAACTCTTTAAAATTGTTTTTAACAGTTTAAATATTGTTATTTTAGGAGTTTGCTTATTCTTTTCTTCTATTATAGTAAGCAGAGCTCTTAATGATTGTTTTTTCAATCCAGTTTATAACACGAAATATACCGTAACAATTTCTAATGAAGTTAGCTATAATGAATTTACTAAAAAATATGAAATTCTTGAATACAATGAAAAAGATAACACTTATGTAATTAAGGAGAAAGAAAATGTCAATTGAAAACAATCCAGCAATTGAAGTGCTTAATACAGTCGTAACCACAAAGAATGGAGACCTTTTTGTTCTTATTTGTTCTATTATTGTTGTGCTTTGTGGAATTGCGTGTATATGCGTATTTATTGTAGATTGGATTAAAAGATGTGGGTCAATGGATGGATTTGGTGCTATTGTTGCAGCAACAATTATTTTTTGCGGGATTGCAGGATTCAATGTTTATGCAATGAAGCATCCAGTTGAAATTATTTCTTATGAAGTTAGATTTACTGACCCCGACCATTTTTCTTTAACTGAATATGAAGAACTTGAAGAAGACTATATTGTTTCCAGAGAAGGGAAAATTTACACATTAAAAGAAAGGGTTGACAAAAATGATTGATGGTGTTAATCTAATTACTACTGAAACTATTTGTATTTCTGGTAGTTTTTTAAGTAATTTAATTCCTGCTGTTATTGCAGCACTAGGTTGTATTGCTGCAATTGTTGTAGCAATTCTTTGGATTAAGGAAGAAGAAGCATGGGGAGCATTTTTCTTTTGTCTATCTATGGGCTTTTGTTTAGGTATTGTTTCTTTTATTTGTTTCAATGATGCCTTTAATCCAAGATATGAAGACCGATATCTTGTTCAGTTAGATGATAAAATTTCTTCTGACTTTATTGATAAATATGATATTATTGAACGAAAAGGCAATAATGTCTATGTAATTAAAGAGAGGGATGCCGATGATTGATGGTGTTGAAGTTTTAACTTCTGAAATGGTTAGAGTATCTGCTGATTCTGATGCTTTAATTTTTGTAGGATTCATTTTTTTAGCTTTTACTTTAATGCTGCTTTGGACATTTGGAGAATGCCTAAAGCAAAAACTAGGTTGGATACTAGCTCTTATCTGTGCTTTAGGTTCTATTGGACTTGGTTTTGTTGCTGGCAAATTGTTTCAAAGTGCTCTTCATCCAATTTATGAAGAGAGATATATAGTACAGTTAAAAGAAAATGTTCCCTTAGATTTTATAAAGAATTATGAAATTCTTGAAGATAAAGGAAATAATATTTACATTGTTCGAGAAAAAGGAGACGAATAAAAATGAAGTTTTATTGTGCATATGACCACCTGAATTGTGAATCTGCTCCAAAGTCTCAGGAAGAGGTTCATGCTTGTGAATATTATGGTTCTTACCTTTGTAATGCTTGTCCCTCTCGTTATGATGGAGACAAGGTAAAGAAGTATATGGAGGACAATCCTCGTGAACACTAATGGAGTTAAACTGTATAATGAACGTGTAACGAAAGAATTCCTTAAGTATCGTAAGGTTCATCGTATTTATTGCAGTGATTGTGATGTTGAGATGAAGCTGGGTGAAATGAATTATACTACTTATGCTACTTATCCGCCCATTTATGAGTTTGTATGTCCTAAGTGTAATCACAAAATGACTTCTTCTGTTATGTATCCTATAATTAATGAAGTTTGGGAAAATGAAGATGATATGAAAAGAGAGGTAATGGATTAATGAGCAATATTAAGACTTATCAGAATGGTAACTATGTCGTGACCATCGACTTGGCAAATGGAACCAAGACTCGTGAAAATGATTTGGACTTTTTTAAGGCTGATTTTCCAGAGTGTTGTGATTATAAAATTACTAATAATTGCGCACAGGGCTGTAGTTTTTGCCATGAGAACAGCACTCCTAATGGTAAGCATGGTGATATTCTTGGTGAACAGGGTATCAAGGTTCTTGAAAGCTTCCATGAATATACCGAGCTTGCAATCGGAGGTGGAGACCCCCTTTCTCATCCTGACTTGATTCCTTTTCTTCGCAAGTGTAAGGAATTGAATCTTATTCCTAATATGACTGTTCATCAGTTTGCCTTTATGAAGAATCAGGAGCTTATTGAACAGCTTGTTAAAGAAAAGCTCATCTATGGTATTGGTGTATCTCTTGTTGACCCACTTCAGCCGCAGTTTCTTAAGACTATTTCTAAGTATCCTAATCTTGTTCTCCATGTTATTAATGGTATTGTAACAATGGATACTCTTCGTGCTCTTAAAAATCGTAGTCTTAAAATTCTCATTCTTGGTTATAAGACTGTTCGTCGCGGCGAAGAGTATGTTAAGGAAGACTGGGCTAAGGAACTTGTAGCGAACAAGCAGAAAGCAATTTATGATAATCTTAGTCATATGATTGACGAGAAGTGGTTCTCTGTTATTAGTTTTGACAATCTTGCTATTAAACAGCTTGAACCTCAGCGTCTTATGTCTGAGGAAGACTGGAATACTATGTACATGGGCGATGATGGTCAAGACGGTGAACAGACCAGCGCTTCTATGTACATTGATGGAGTTGAAATGCAGTTCGCAAGAAATTCTTGTGATGTAAATCATCGTTATAATGTTGGCGATAAGACTGTTACTGAAATGTATCAGTTTTTGAGAGATTTGAACGAGGAGAAGAACAATGAAACAGATTCGTAAAAACGTATTTGAAACTAATTCAAGTTCTTGTCACTCTCTTGTTATTTCAAAGGATAATTATGGTCCAAAACATATTCCAACTTATCTAAATTTTAATGCGGATGAAGATTATGGCTGGGAAAGAAGTTGTTATTCTTCTACAGAGGATAAAGCCTCTTATCTTTATACAGCTATGCTTAACTGTGACATGGGTGCTCAAGCAAAGGAATTTAAACGTAAACTTGAGGAAGATTTTAAGATTAAAATTTTCGTTCCTGATTACAAAAGAGCAACAAGTAAGTATAGCGGATGGGAATTTTGGGACTGTAGCGGTTCAGTAGACCATGCAGGAGAGCTTATTCCTTTTATTAATGAAATTCTTGAAGACGATGACAAATTAAAACGTTTTCTTTTTGACCCAAGAAGTTGTATTTACACTGGCAATGATAATGGTTGCGACCCTGATGATAATTGTTATGTTGCTGATGTGAATGAAAATGGTGAATATTCTGATTGGAATACTGACAAGATGATTAAACATCCTCTTTGGGATGGAGAACATTATGAGTATTACTTTAAGGGGAATTAACAATGAATACAGGAGATTATTATCCCACTAAAGGGTATTGTAACGCAAAGGGCATTTCTTGTGAATACGCCAATATTAGAGGATATTGTGGTTTAACTGCATGTTTGAAGCACAATTTTGTTCAATTGAACCACACCTCTGATTTCAGTTTAAATTTTTCTCGCTCAGAAAAGTCTAAGATGTTTGTTAAATTTGAACCAAAAGAATTTAACATGGAGAAAAATTTCGATGATACAGTTAATTTAAATTTTACTCTACCTATTGTAAATCAGGATTCTAATGAAGAAACTGGTACTTTGAAAGTAAAAATTCCTCGTGCCAAGTATGAATTCGAGGAGGGTGGAATTAAAATTTCTGTCTTAAAATCTGAGTAAAGGGTATAACTGGGTATAAAAGGGTATAATTATGGTTGATATTAAATGGCTTTAGACTCAAGAAGGATAGAAAGCTTATTAGACTTGGATAAGAAAATTAGCAAATCGAGCTGAAGATAGAACAGATATTCCAATTTTAGTAGACACCAACGGAGAAATTTAGGTTTGGGTAACAATAAATAAAAAATATCTATCTAAAGAGCAATTTGAAAAACTTGCTGACAAATCTGATGGTGAAATTACTACTAAATTAGAATTTAAAACAAAAGATATCATTATAAGAGAGCTTACTTCTATTGCAAAAAGTAGAGATGCTTTAGCTGACAATGAGAATGAAAGAGAACTTTTATGTCCCCTTGTTTCATTGTTTCAAGGAATAGAAGATGCTATTACTAATGATATTTGCTATAAAGCTCAAAATGCTAAACAACTTTTTATAAACAACTTTGAAAAAAATTTAGGAAAAGACGAAAATAATTCTAATAACCTCTTGACAAACTAAGATACATCTGTTATAGTATCTATTGTCATAAGTAGTTAGACTCTCACAGCAAACTACAAAAAACTTTTATTTTGAAAAAAGGACAAAAAGAGTCTAGTCCTTTAGAAAAGGAGAAAATTATGTATAACTACAACAATCCTAACAAGAAGAATAACACTAAGGCTTGGGCTCCTAAGCCTGAGAAGACTGTTACTAAGTCCAACCGAGTTAGCCGTAAGGCTTCTTTCATGGACAAGGTTGAGAATACTGCCAAGGGCTACTACACTAAGGTTGCAGTTCCTTCTCTTCCTGCTGATAAGCAGTACACTTCTAATGGTGCTATTGCCTATAAGTCCTCTGGTTCTGCTCTTCTTGACATCAACACTTCCATCTCTGCTCTTCGTAGCCTTCCCGATGGTGATATTGTGAAGAAGTTCCGTGCAGCTTATTGTGAGAATCCTCGTCTTGCTATTCGTTGGCTGTTCTATGCTGGCGATATCCGTGAGGGGCAGGGTGAGCGCCGTCTCTTCCAGATTTGCCTTAAGGATATGATGAACAATGGTGGTGCTCAGATTGTGGCGAACCTGATTCCTATGATTCCTGAATATTCTCGTTGGGATTATATCTATGTTGTCATGGATAATCCTACTACTAAGCCTGTTGTTCGTGAACTGATTCGTAAGCAGTGGAAGGAAGATATGGCTAATATGAAGAAGGGCAAGTCCATTAGCCTTATGGCGAAGTGGCTTGATAGTGCTTCTTCTCACAGCCATGATACTCGTAAGCGTGGTCTTAAGACTATGGATATGCTCGGTCTGACTGAGCGTGAGTATCGCAAGGGTCTGTCTGCTCTTCGTAAGCACCTTGACGTTGTTGAGCGTAAGATGTCTTCTCAGAATTGGCAGAGCATTGATTATGAGACTGTTCCCTCTAAGGCAAACCTTAATTACAATAAGGCTTTCCTTCGTAATGATGAGGAGCGCCGTCGTGCCTATCTGAACGCTCTTACTAAGGGAGAGGCAAAGATTAATTCTTCCGTATCTAATCCTTGTGACATTGTTCACAAGTATTGCGATGGTTCGTGGGATAGTGTCCCTCGTTCTTATGATGCTGCTCTTGAGGGTATGTGGAAGTCTCTTCCTAATCTTGTAACTGATGATAGTTCTACTATTGTCGTTGCAGATGGTTCTGGTTCTATGGGCGCTACTATTGGTCGTACTTATATGACTGCTCTTGAGGTTGCTAACTCCCTTGCAATTTACTTTGCAGAGCGTGCTAAGGGTGCATACAAGGGTCGTTACATTACTTTCTCTGCACGTCCTCAGATGGTTAATGTTAATCATGACTCTTTGCGTGCAAATCTTAGGGAAGCTGCTCGTCATACTGAGTGTGCCAATACTAACCTTGAAGCAGTATTTGACCTGATTCTTGATACTGCAATTAAGAATCATTCTCCTCAGAGTGATTTGCCTAAGAATATTCTGATTATCAGTGATGGTGGTTGGGATTCTATGGTAAATATCCGTAATGTTAGCACTGGCAGTGGCTATGGTTATTGGGGTTATAACAGCACTCGTGCTACTGCTAAGGAAGCTCCTGCTTTCCTTAAGTCCATTGAGCAGAAGTACAAGAATGCTGGATATGAGATGAGCAAAATCATCTTTTGGAATGTCGCAGGAGCAGGTAATACCGGAAATGGTCTTCCCATGACTAAGAATGACTATGGTATCATGGTCAGCGGGTTTAGTGTAAATACGCTGAAAGCCGTTCTCAGTGGTAAGATGAATCCTTGGGATGCGCTTATGGAAGTTGTCTTGGATAAGCGTTATGACAAGATTGAGGAGCTTGCTTTTAAGTAAGTTTTAAATATGAAAGGGGAAGAGAGTTGTTCTCTTCTCCTTTTTATTTATAAAGGAAAGATAATGTCTTAGTATATTAATTAGATTCCATCTTTAATGAAACAATGGGATTTTGACAAAAATACTGTTTAGCCTAATGAAATAACGACAGGAGCACATCAAAAAGTTTTTTGGAAATGCCCTGTTTGCAAAGGTGAGTGGAGCAATATCCCTCATACAGCAGGAAAAAATAGTTGCCCTTATTGTAGCAAAAGAAAAGTTTTAAAAGGATTTAATGATTTAAAAACTAAAAATCCAGAATTACTTTGTGATTGGGATTATTCTTTAAATTAGTTTTTACCAGAAGAAGTTAGCTTTTATTCAAATAAAAAAGTTTTTTGGAAATGTTGTAAATGTGGATATTCTTGGAAAGCAACTGTTCATAGTAGAACAAGACTTCATACAGGATGTCCAAATTGTGCTAAAGGACATAAAACAAGTTTCCCTGAGCAAGCAATATTTTTTTATTTAAGTAAACATTTTTTTTGCATTAATAATTATAAATACTATAATACTAAAAAAGAAATAGATATATACATACCTTCGTTGCGTATCGGAATAGAATATAATGGAAGTTATTATCATTCAAAATCTTAGAATAAAGATGAGAAAAAGAAAATAGATTTACAAAATTTAGATATTTAGTTAATCACAATAAAAAACAGCAAAGAAAATAAAAATAATGATAACCTTATAGAACATAAATTAAATGATTCTTCTTTAGAATGGGCGATAAAACAACTTTTAAAAAATTTATATTTAGAAGATAACATTTCTTTAAACGATGACTATCAAGATATTTTAAAATAGTATAAACAAAAAGAATATCAACATTCTTTAGGAGAATTATATCCAAATTTATTAGAAGAATGGGATTATAATAAAAATGTTTTAAATCCTTTGTTAACACCTCCTAATTCTTGTAAAAAAGCTTGGTGGAAATGTAAAAAATGTGGAAGAAGCTGGCAAGCTACCATTAATAGCAGAACTCCTCCTCATAACAATGGCTGTAAAATATGTTCTGGAATTTATGAAAAAGCGGCTGTTTGTTTAGAAACTAGAAAAATTTACATTGGGCTTAATAAACTTTGTAAAAAACTTAATGTCGCAGATGGAGCTATAACAAATTGCATAAGAAGAAACAGAAACAAAATCGGATATTGCAAAGGATATCATTGGAAAATATATATCCTACATGAAGAGAAAAACTTTTCTTGGCCTTTCTCATCTGAACTAACTTATGAAAGAGAGGGATAATTCCCCTCTCTTTTTTTATTGTTTTCTATTGACAAGCAAGGAAAATTGTGTTATTCTTTATATACAATCACAATTATATTAAGTGAAAGGTGTATTATTATGGGCTATTTTCGTAATTTAACTAATGCAGAACTTTGGTCGGCTTGTTCAGAGCTTAAAGAGATTGAAAAAAAGAATCCTCCAAAAAACAAAGAGAATTGGCCTATTAAGTACGGAAGCTATTTTTCTAAGGCAGTAGATTATTATGACCATTTCGTATCTATGCCAGTTACAGTAGCAGTAAGCGAACTTAAATTTGAGGTAGAAAGACGAGGTATTATTAATGACTGTAAAAGAGTATAATGAATGGCGTAAAGAGTTTGGTCGCGTTCAAGTTTTACTTTATGCTTTTCCAAATGTTTTAAAGAAAATTGGCAATGAAGATTTAATTAGAGAGCTTAAGATTTTAGGTTATGATGAGCATACTCTTGACTTTCTTAATTCAGCCATGGATGCTTTAGAGAAAGCTGAAAAGGAAGAACTTATGAAAGATATGAATGTTCAACCTGACCCTGATACTATTCCAGTTCCTAAGAAAATTCCCATTGCACCAGAAAAGCCACCTAAGAAGCCATCATATTATAATTTTTAGACACAACCTTTTTATTTATGTGGTAACTGTATTCATACTTGGGGGGTAGATTGTTTTAGAGACCATGTAAATGATATACCTTGTCCTAATTATAGAAGAGACCCGCCCGATGGAGGTTTTTACGGATAATGAGAGTTTTATCTTTGTTTGATGGTATTTGTTGCGGTCATCTTGCACTTGAGAAAGCTGGAATTAAGATTGATTCTTATGATGCTTATGAAATTGAAAAGAACGCAATTAAAGCTACAGAAACAAATTTCCCTGATGTGATTCAGCATGGAGATGTGACCATAGAAGATTTTACAAAATATAAAGACAAAGTAGATATTATTATATTTGGGAGTCCCTGTCAAGGTTTTTCTTCCTCTGGTAAACTTTTGAATTTCAACGACCCAAGGAGCAAACTTTTCTTTGAAGCAGTTAGAGCAATTAAAGAGTGCAAACCAAAGTATTTTTTAATGGAAAATGTTGTAATGAAGAAAGAATGGCAAGATATTATTTCTTCTTATCTTGGAGTAGAACCCATTGAAATTAATTCTTCTCTTGTTTCAGCACAGAACAGACGTAGACTTTATTGGACTAATATCCCTAATGTAACACTTCCCGAAGATAAAAACATTACTCTGGAAGATATTCTTGAAGATATTGAATTTCCTAATCCTGCGGCGATTAGAGGTCGTAGATTAAATAAAGCCACTATTGTTGGTCGCAGATTAGATAAAAACGGGCATAGAAAAGATACTGATAAAACGATTCCTATTACACAATGTCTTGAAGTCCGTGCTACAAATACAGACAAATCAAATTGTCTCACCACTGTAGACAAGGATAATGTTCTTACTCCACTTCCTATTGGTAGACATCCAGATGCTTTTAAAAAAAATTTGCCTTTTAGATATTACACTACGAAAGAAATGTATCGTTTACAGACTGTTCCTGATGATTTTCTTAATATGATTCCAGATAGTGCAGCAAGAAAAGCATTAGGTAATGGATGGACAGTAGATGTAATTGCTCATATTTTTAGTTTCCTTCCAGATGAATATAAAGAGGACAAAATAAATGATTAAGATTGGTGAAAAAGAATTTGTTAATGGAGATATCTATTACAATCCTTTCTTTGGGGATTTGTGGATAATTCAAAATAACACCGAGATACGCAAAATCAATGACACTTATACTACTGATGTTAACGATGTTGTTGGTTTTATATATGTCGGACATGTTGATTTGGAGGTAATACAATGAGTTATGATATTAGTTATAGAGTTCAGTGTAAAGAGGACCCTAAACTTTGGGCTGATGTTGGAAACTGTGAAGCAAATATTACTTACAATTTGCGTGAAATGATTTAGAAATCTACAGGCTTAGAATGGAAAAATGAAGAAGATAACGGTCTTGTAAAAGATGTTATTCCTTTTATCATTCATGGGTTAGAAGAGCTTGAAAGATTCCCAAATAAATATAAACAGTACGAATCTCCTAATGGATGGGGAACAATTAGTGGGTGCAAGAATTTCTTTACTCGATGTATTTTAGATTGGACTACTTTTACAGAAGATAGTTGGACCTCTCCATATAAAGACATTGTTCATTTTTGGATTGTATGAAATCAAATCGACATTTAGTAAATCTAAATTTGGCAAATTGTTTGTTTTATTTATATTATTTTATTTTAATTGGAATAGCAGGATTAGATAATTCAACTGGAGAAATATTAACTCCTTTTTGTTTATTTATAAGTGGTTGTTTATTTATGATTGCTGTTCATTTTTTCAAACTTTATTTAAAGGACAAAGAAAAATGACGATTGAAAGACTAAGAGATATTCTCAATGATGTAGCAAACGGTGCAAATTGGGAACTATACAAAAACTCATTAGTAGTAATTAGCGTAGAAGATTCTAAAAACACTGTGGGAAGTAGACCTTACACAAAAGTTCGCTCAGTAGGCATGGGCTTTGATTGGGAAACAGGTCAATTTAGAATTGAACCTGAAAATAAATTAATGGAGGTTAGTAAAAGAAAATGAACACTACTCAAGTTGCTTTGTGCATCATTCTTGCTATTGGAGTTTTAGCAATTTTCTTTTTAGCAGGAACTATTATTGGTGGTATCCACGCTTATTCGAAAGCTTTTACAGAAGCAGAAGAAACCCATAAAAATTTAGATGAGGCTAAAGAAGGTCTTATCAAATCTTTAGAGGAGAAAGCAGAAGCACAAAAAGAACTTATTGAATCCTATGAAGAGCTGGTAAAAACTCTTCAAGAAAAAAATAATAAACCCTTGACAGAGAACTAATCTTATGGTATATTAAGATTGTCCCAAGGGAAAGGATGAAAAAAGTGCGGAAGAGATTCCCACTGATTTGCACTACACGGGCCTGATAGACAAATCACGTTCTTGACTGTAAGACAGACAATTGAATATTCAATAATAGCTGAGATGCAATGACTTCTTAGACATGTATAAGACGATTTATACTGTCGGAAGCACCCTTTATAGGAATAGGAACTATAAAGATGCTAGAGCGACAAGCTCCTCCTCTGAAAGATAGAGGTGGAAATTCTTGCAAGAATTATTAAATCCTAACTTCCGAATTCTTGCTCGGTGGTATTTAGGTTGGCTTGCTGATGAAGAGAATCGGACAAAGAGCGCGGCATCGTTCAGAGGCTAGGACCAGAGGCTCATAGTGAGGTGAACGTCGTCTATTCCTCACCTTTAATAAGAATCCGATGGGGGTCGGAGCGCTTATTATCGTATTTGAATAACCTACGGGTAGGTTGTTCGCAGTTTTACAGAAGACTTATAAACACTTGTCCGTCGAAATGGGTAGCCGCAAACGGGAAAGTTTCAATGAGTGTAGGAAGTAATGTAACGGGGAATAACTTCTAAGTCTTCGCAATTTATTGAATTAGCTAATTTAATAAAAAGCCTCATGATTAATTTAATATTAATTATGAGACTTTTATTTTTATAATAGAGGTGTAACATGGAAAACATTTGGAAAACGTCACTGGAAAATAAGAAGAAAGAATGGAAGACGGTTCTCGAAAACAAGAAGAAAGAACTTTCTGAAATTAACAAAGATTTAAACGAGCTTACAAAAAAATCCTATGATGAATATATCATGAAAGAACTCGCTCCAAAGCTGATTGGAAGTTGTTATATTCATCGAGGACATTATATTATGATTATTCAACCTCCTAAGTTATTAGAAGGAAGATGTGATGTTAACTATTCTTCTTCATGGGGTTGTATTGAGATTAACAATTTTGAAGATGAAACACCTTATGGTTGTTACACAGATTCAGAAATTGATGTAGCTCCTTATTATAACGAGGACATTGATTTGTTTTTCCTTTTAAATTATCCGAAAAATTTTGACCATTTTCAGCCTATTTCTCGTGATGAGTTTTACGCCAAAATGGACGAGGCAATTTGCGAGTCTAAAAAGAGGGTTGAAAATATGCTGAAAAAGGTAAATCCACGCAAATTTTACAGGTTTTAATGTCAAAAATAGGTCAAAACGAGTAAAAAGAGGTAAATAAAATATGTTTTTTAAGAAGCCTGAAAAAGCACGTGTTATCGGATGCGATTTTCACGCTGCATCTGGTGTAGATTTTGAAGAATCTTCCAGTGAATCTTACACGAATAATCTTCCTAATCACACAATTATCAACAATCATACTTGGGAATATGAAAAAATGGAAGATGTTCCTTTTCCTATTGGAGAAGATTGGGAATGGATTGATTGTTACAAAGCTCTTTATAAGACCTATTATCTTTCTGATGACAAAGTAAAATATGTAGGACCTAGTCAAAACTTTGTATACGAACTTAATAGAGTCTATTCTTTACCAGAAGAAGGAGAATTTAGCAAAATTGATTATTGCGGTAATGGTTTTCATGCTTGTTTAACTGTAAAAAATGCTTTAACTTGGTATAATTACATTTCTTATGATGAATTCATTGGTGATTATAATTATAGTTATAGTATTGCTGTTAAACTAGTTGTTGTTGCTAAAGCAAAAGTTTTGGTTAATAAAAAAGATTTGGCAAATTGTTATGGTAAAACTAAACTTGACAATGGTAAAATTGTTGGTAAAGCTATTATCTTGACTGATTTTGTTAATTCAAAAGAAGTTTATGATAATCGAAGAGAAGACAAATGTTGGAGCATCGGCGTTCTCAATAACTACGCTTGTAATTATTTAAAAGCTGTTTGTAAAAAAGAAGGCATTAATTTCAATGTTTTAAAGAGATTGACTGAGAAACTTGAAATTACTTCTCCTGATTATGGAAAAATGCTTGATTCTATTGATAATAAAAAATCCACAGCAATAGCTTATGTCGAGGCTATGTTAAATGCATATCGTATTAATAGTGAAGAAGTTTATCAAGTTTTAAATCAAAGTTATGGCTATATATTGGCAGAAGAAATCCTCAACCATCTTGACTATCAATTTGCAATGCGTTTGGCTGACAGTGATGATGCTTATAGCAGAAGCTTGTCTGTAGCTGAAAAGATGCAAATTCTTTATTCTCACCAGATGCTTCTTAAAAAGTAATTATTAAGTAGTTGACAAACTCGAAAGAGTATGTTAATATAACAATAAGAACTGTGGTACGAAAACCTCCTTATGATGATTTTAAAATTGCTAACAAAGTCTCCTCCTTTTTCGTATTTTGTTCATGTTTGTTTCCTCCAAAAACAAATTTTGTACCACAGTTCTTTTTTATTCCTTTGCAAAGGAGCTTACCAATGAGATTGAATGATGTATCTCTAATAGGTTTTGCTCTTTATCTTTTATGTGGGTTTGCAGTAACATATAATGTTTATAATTGTCCTGCTAATAAAAACGATAAAGAAGTAACCTTGTTGCATTATTTAACTTTGATTTTCTGTTGGCCTGTTGCTCTCGTTATGGCGGCAATTTATTGGCTTAAGATTCAAAGAGAGATAAGAAAACAGAAGAAAATTAAATAAAGCTCTTGACAACAGACTCTTTTTGGTTTATACTATTGATAGTAAATTAGACTGAAAGGAGTCTTTTCTATATGTGTAAATGGTGCGAAAATTACAGATTTACAATTAACGCTACCAGTAAAAAGAATCTTGCTGACCATGGAGATTTTTATGTCCCTGCTAACTATTGTCCCGTGTGTGGTACACTACTAAATAAGAATCTCGAAAAGAATTCTAAAGAAAAGAATAAGCCAAATAAGCTCTATATCATTCGTGTTAAACCTAATGTAAGACACAATCTTCCTACAGATGGACAGAATTATTATTGTAGTGCTTTTGGTTTGCATTATGATGAATGTACTTTCGGTAAGAAGGAAGAAGCGCGTCCTTTTAAGACACGTTTTGAAGCAAAGTGTACTGCTGATTGGTTCTTCAATGAAAACGATTATGAAATTGAAGAAATTACAGTTGAAGAACCTTTAAAAAAAGAGACAGAAACAAAAACAGAAGAGCAAGTTTATATTGCTAAAATTAATTCTAAATTTATTAAAAGCTCCAATCCAGAAGAGTGTTATTATAAAGGAATGAGTGCTTTTGGAAATACCCCTCTTCTTACAGATAAAGACGGGGCAAAATATTTTGCTTCGAAACTCTCCCTAGAAACAGAAGTGGAATGGTTTTATAATCCAGAAGATTATGAAATTATTACTACAACTCGTGTTGTTGTGGAGATTCCTATCCAAAAAGCTAAGACAAAGCTTCCTTATTTCACAAAGGAAGATTTTTATCTCAAGTCTGACTCTGGTAGTATAATTAGAAGAATTTATGATAAAGACACAAACAAAAGTTATGAATTCTCTTCTAAAACAATCGACAAAATTAATCAGCTTGTAGATAAACTTAACAAGCTATAATTAAATTAAAGTAAAGGAATGATAATATGATTAGTCCGACATATGGACGAGTAAATATGCGCCAAATAGCCGAAATTATTTTTGACTATATTAAAAATCGCACCGATGTAGCAGAACATAATCATATTGTCATTGGTACTGATAGTCAAAATCACAAAGATGAAACAAAAGCCGTCATTGTCATTGCTGTCTATACCGATGGCAAAGGTGGCAAGTTCTTCTATGAGATTCAAAAGCTCCCAATTATTTTAAATTTAAAAGTTAAAATTCACAAAGAAACTGAATTAAGTATTGCTTATGCTGACCAATTGATTGATGAATTGACAACTTTGGCTATTCAAGAAAACTTTGACTATGAAAAGTATACCAGCATTGGAATTCATGTAGATGCAGGATATGCTGGACCAAGTGGTCAAGTAATTCCAGAAATTGTAGGATGGCTAAAAGGTGCTGGTTATGAACCGACAGTTAAGCCAGATAGTTTTGTAGCAAGTACAATTGCAGATAGGATAAGCAAATGAAAAGATTAATTAGTCTTTGGAATTATATTAAGTTCTATTATATTCATCCTAATAAATCTTATATGGATAAGTTAAAACGAGTAAGTAAAGTCATGAAAGCAAGTCCTTATTCATATAAGCAATGGGCTGAATTTTTAAATAGGACAGAAAAAGATGTAAGAAAAATTGTACATAAAAGATTTTTCTTGACATCAAGAGACTTTGCAATTATCGCAGATAAAACTAATACTACAGTAGCATATTTATTTAAAGGAGACAATTCAAAATGAATTTAAAGAAGAGTTATACTTATTATATTGTATATATGGGCTTGAAACCCGAAGCCACTATTACCACTTATGGCAATGAAGAGCGCACTCTCGATAAGGAAATTGACAGTATGGATGATATTACTGCAATTCAAGCAAAGCTCAATGAAGAATATGAGTTTGCTGATTGTGTAATTATGTTCTATAAGCTCCTTAGAACTTCATATAATACTGTTCAGCAGAACCCCAATGGCATGGCTGATATGATGGGAGCTATGGCAGGAATGATGGGTGGCGGTCTTCCTCAGACCATTACTGAAGAAGTAAAGGATGAAAATAATGTCGAAGAAACAAAGAAAGAAGATAAGACAAGCGAAGTACAGTGATTATCAGTACAACGGTAATGACCCTCGTTACAGAGTCTTATTTCGAAATGGAGACTGGCTTGTAATTAAATTTATCCATGATGGAGCTTTTTACTCTTACTGTACAAATTGCAGAGAATATATGCACGCAACTTCTACTTTATCTAATTCAGAATTTATTACGAGATATGCTCCTGAAAAAGAATTTATTTATTGTCCTTATTGTGGTAGCAAAAATCTTAAAGATATGAAATCTTCAAAAAAGAAAAATGATTCTTATCTTATTGAAGAAAAAGCTATCCAGTATAAAGATTTACCAGAAGAATTAAAATTATATCCTTATAAAATTGGTAAAAAAACTTAATAACCACTTGACAACTCTCTTTGCTTGTAGTATTATATAAATACAAACTAAAAAAGTAAGGAGAGTTGTTAAACTATGTTTACTAAACAGGAATATCTTGAAGAATATAAGAATAACAACAAAAATAATAACATTACCAAACTCCTTGGTTATATAGAGGAACGTCTTGACCATAATTCCAGTTTGGGTTATGCTGTAGCTCGTTTTGAGAACTTTCAGCTTACTCCTGCTATGTGGAAGATTATGACCAATGATAAGCGCTTCAAAGAGCTTTGTGAATGCAGAGGTTATGAACTCGCCTTTCAGAAGGCTGAAGACGATACTGATGTTTGGGTTGATGTAACCAGCGCTAAGGCAAGAGAAGATGCTGAGGTTTGGAATCAGACTTTTAAGGATAATGATGTAAGTTATTTCTTTAATGTCATTATGGGGCGTCTTTTTGAAGTCGGTCGTGAAAAGAATGTCAAGCATCCTTATTATATCATTCACAAAGATTGTTGCAGTTCTATTGTTTGGAAGCTGACAAACAACAAAACGTTTCTTTCAAAGATTGTTGAAAATGGTTGGGACTTTGATTGTGGCCCCGAGTCTATTCCTTATATTCAAATTAAGGGATAATAACATATATAGGAGAAAAATAAATGTATATTCCAAAAGGTGATAGATAGATATCTTTACTTTCTTTTACTGGCTGTGATGAGAAGAAATGCCCATGGAAGGATTGTGTAAGACATCCTGAAAGTGGATTTACATATAATTCCATGGGGCATTTATCTTATCTTTGTAAAAAATTCAAAGAAGTCCCGAAAGAAGTTGAAGAAGTAAAGGAGAAAGAAGCAAAGATAGATGATTCTAAAAATTCTAATTAATATTTGGCGATTTGTTTTTATTTTGGATGTTTTGGTTTTCTTTTATCTTGTTAAAGAGATTACCAAATATGTAAACGATTTTTTTAATGCAAGGAATGTTGATATTAAATTTTCCAATACTGGTTCTGCAATTCCAATCATTCAAATTCTTATTCTAAGTGCTTTTCCAATCATTAATATTATTTTAGGTTGGACATGGATATTTAATTACAATGATTTTATTAAATTAGCTTGCATTAAACTAAACGAGCGTATTCACAAGATGGGGTTAATTTCTGATGAATTAAAAGATGAATTTTATTATAAAGTAATCAAAGATTTTGAAGGGTCTTAATTAATATGAAAACCGAAAAAGAATTAATTCCAGCTCAAGAAAAAATTCGTTGGGTTGCAGAAGATGGGCGTATGTTTAACACAGAAGAAGAATGTTTTGCTTATGAAAAGAGAGCAGATATTCGCGCTGTAATGCTTGAGCGTTGTTTTTATGTGCAAAACTCTTATGAAAGCGAAACAGAATATTGGTTTATCATGGGAGAAGAAGCTACTCCTGCTTACCTTTTAAGTTATCTTGAATATTCTTTGAGAGTTTATATCAGTTCATGGCAAAAAGATGCTTTAGCTAAGGCTTGTTTAGAACAGAAAAAAGACCAAAAGTATTATCTTATTGGATTGAAAATTGATGACCGTGGAGATAATGCTTCTTTTGAAATTCTTACTATTGATTCCGCAGAAGAAGAAACAAAAGATGCTATTAGCAATTATAACCAGATTTTAAAAGAGTATACAGCTCTTAGAGAAAGACTGTCTATTTTCCCCAAAATAAATTAATAAATACTTGACAACTCCTTTTATGTCTGATATACTTTAATCATAAAGTAAATCGTTCTTGAAAGGAGTTGTTTAAATGTATAATCGTAATTTTCATAATAAAATTGGTTCGGACAAAATCAAGCTTACTTTCCACTCTCGTGACCGTGGTTTGGAAAGATTGGGTATTAAGAATGAAAGAGAACTTCGTCAGTTAGCTTGCAATGCTCGTAACAAAGGTGTCAATCTTGACGCTGTAACTATTTATAACTATGAAAAGATTGGGCTAACCAATGAAGAAATGTATGCTTTTAAGCGTCGTTTTCGTACCAAGTCTAACAGCGAGCGTATTTATTACCACAAAGGTTTTGTCTTCGTATTCGCTGGTAAAAATGCTTGCACACTTAAAACTGTAATCGAATTAAAAAATATTTGAGGTGGTATTATGATTTATAACGCTGGAGTTAACGGAAAAGAAAATAAAACTGTTACCTACTATCCCGTTTTTGTGGTTGAATTTAATCAGTATAAGTGCGTTTACTATATCGAACGAAATATTTTTCATTTTGTTTTCAACTATTTCTTTGCTCAAGATTGTGAAGCGGATAATATTCTTTGCGCTCATTCCGCAGGAGAAGCTTTGGCATTTATTGGAGAATTTAAATCTGACCCTAATAGCGAAAGATTAATTGATAATTTTGTCAAAGCTGTTAAATCATACAACAATCCTTGTCATAGTCCTAATGCTCCTCAATATCTCAACCACTATTTTTCTATTGTTCGAGATGAGCGTATTTTTAATCGCGCGCTAATGGATAACAAATATCACACTTCCCCTGAAAACTTTTAAGGAGGTTTAACATGGACAACTATGAAGCTATGAAGCCTTGGGAGCACGGAAAGATTGTTGAAATTCATCATGATATTAAGTCTATTTCTGTGTATCCTGTCGTTTATGAAAACAAAGATTTTTATGTCTGTCGAGTATCAGGTTCTACAGAAGTAATTACAATTAGAAAAAATTCTTATCAAAATTACGTCTTTGAATCTTACGAAAAGTATATGATTTGGAGACAAAACAACCCTCTTGCTAGTCTTAATAGCAGACATTTTTTTGTATATATCCCCAAGGATGGAAAAATTTCTTTTGCTGATAATTTTCCCGTTAGAGATTCTCTTGATGAAGCATTGGCTAAAGCTGAACACGCTTATGATGAAGAGGAGAAATCTTTTAAGCGTTTGCAAACCAGCTTTGAATATTATGCCAATAGAATTGAAGACACAAAAGAAACTTTAAGACAGAAAATGTCACGTATTGAAAATATTAAGGCTCAAATTGCGGAAAGGGATAAGAATAAAGATGGTATTTAATATTACTGATAACGGTCTTGCTCATTCTAATATGGAAACTTATTACTGCATTGGTATTCCTAGAAAGAAGCTCCCTCTTAATTATGGTGAATCACCTTCTTATGGTTTTGCTAATAGAGGTTGGTCTAATATGCCGTATCTCATTGCAGAGAATTTCACTCTTTCTTGTTTTTCTTTTGACAATGAAAAGTGTGCTAAGGAATGGTGGAGTAAGAACAAGAAGTTCTTCCTTGAAAATAAAACTTATACCAAGGAATATGACTTTAATTATGCGAAGATTATCAAGGTAGAAATTGGTAGTAAGTATACTATTATGCGTTAAAGGAGAATATTATGGTGGCTCTTAAAAATCAGCCTGTGTATTATATTACCATTAAAGCAAACCGAGATTCTGAAATTAAGACTCTTTATGCAGGAGAAGATTATCTCGGTCTTGCTGGCTTCTTTGTTGATTTTGATAAGGCAAGACGCTTTAGTTGTCCTGTCTCGGCAGAAAAATGGTTTAAATTCCATTTTGACGAAGAAACTCTTCCTCCTGAATATTATGATTGGACAAGCATCACTATTGAAGAGCTTAAACTCGTTCCTGTCATGAATATCTATCTTTCTAAGGAAGAGACAGTTTCAAATTCTAAAACTCTTGAAACAACCACAAGGAGAGAAAAGCCTAAACGCACTTACAAGAAGAAAAAGGTAGAAGATAAAATTGACACCATTCCAGATACCTAATTCATAAAAATTTAACAGTTTATCTATTGACAGATATTCTTTTTTATGCTAAACTAGTTATAGAAAAGGATATCTGTCCTTTATTTTAATTTAAATAAATCTGTTGAAATACACAGAAGAATGGAGATAATATGGCAACTGTTTAGTATCATTATGGTAAAAACAATTCTTTACTTCGTTGGTATCATCCTATTGTAAGAGGGGTTACTTATAACAATGTAGTTGTAATTGAATGGCCTAAAAGCGAATTGAAGAGTGCAAGTATTGATATGTGTACTCAGCCTAAATTAAGTCCTGAGAAGATGTATAACCTTTATGGTTATAAGCCTGATGTTGTAACTAACGCTTTTTTCTTTGATACTGCAAGCGGTACTTCAATTTGGAATTTAAAAAGCAACAACACCATTTATGCTCAAGATGGTAATTTCTCTAATGGCTGGGGTATTACAAATTCTGGAAAGATTATGAATGGCGTATTTAACAATGGCGTTGGTTGGAGAGATTTTGGCACAGAATATCCTGCTTTGTTTAAAAACAAACAGCCTCAATCTGTAAAAAACTATGCTGACATTGATTATGAAGCTAAAAGACAGATGTTCGGTTGGACAAAGACAGATGGTAATCCTAAAAATGAAAAGTATTTTATTGTTTCTGTCGTATCTGGTGGTATGAAACTTTCCACTGCTCAGAACTTTATTAAATCTCTTTTTCCTGATGTAGATTATTGTTGTAATCAAGATGGCGGGAATTCTACTTATACAAACTTTGAAGGAAAACGTCTTTCTGCGTCTGGTTGGTTAAGACCTGTTGATTCTATTCTTGCTTTCTGGCTTCGCTCTAACGCTGAAAGAGAAAAAGCAGAAACAGAAGAAAAGAAGCAAGATAAGGCTAATAAGAAAGAAGAAAACCGTCCTAAGAAAACTGGTTATCGTTGTCAGCTAGGAGCTTTTAGTAATTCTACTCGTGCAATTACTTACAGAAATGAAATTAGAACTCTTACTGGTGTAATTGATTATTCAACGGCTTTCTGTGTTCAAGACCCCAAAACAAAGCTCTATAAGGTCCAAGTAGGTTTCTTTGCTAAAAAGTCTGGTGCTGAAAAGGTTAAGGCAGATTTGGCTGAAAAGGGATATAATTGTTATATCTGCTATGTGGAGGAATAATGAAAATTTTTGATACTTGTCTTAAAATTGAAGAAATTTTAAAAGGTTATCTTATAGCTTCTAATAAAACAAGCGACAAAAAGAAATCTGAATATTATAAGCATGAAGCTTACAGGTTAAATTTTGCTACGAGAGAACTTGATTTATTTTATAACTGGGGCTTTTCTAATCTTGTTTATGTACCCAATCTAAATCATTGGGCTTGTGTAATGCCTAAAGACTATGAATATCTTAATTCTACTTCTTATCCCTATTCCAAAGAAGACCCTCCTATTATCTTTGTAAGTGGTAATGTTGATAATGTATTAGATGAATATTTAAGCGAATTAGACGGATATTTAAATGAGGAAAAAAGCAATGAATGAAAAAAAATATGAAGTAATTTCTGATATTACCTCTCCTATTGATTAGGAAATTGCAGATTTTATCCAACGTATTATTAACAACGATGAAACTCTGGCTACTTTAACTGATACTTTTTTTATCAGTTATGATTATGAGTATGAAAATGTTTATATTTGCACTACCTATCCACAGTATTTAACTGTAATTAATCACCAACTTTTTAAAGATTTGTGTGATATAATTAATGAGTATTATGGATTTTCTGTCTTTGTTAGAAAAGTTGATTCAATTATTAGCATTAACCCCAAGGAAAACTAACAATTTAATTTAATAAATAGTTGACAACACCTCTCTTTTATGGTATATTGAGTATACTAAAAAAAGAGAGGTGTTTTTTATGCTTAGTAAGTTGTTGTATATTGCAGGCGGATTGTTCATTATTGCTTTTTTAGCATTTATTTGCTTTTTTGCTTATATTATTTATAATGATGGAGACGGTGGATATGCAAATACGCCACTTGAATTTATTGAAGCCCATCATAAAAAGTGGCGTTCATGGGCGCATTTAAAGTTTAACGATTGGAAGAAGTATTATATTTTAGCTCCTGATGAGTGGGAATTGACATGGTTTGCTCCTAATCGAACCATTAGAGACAAAAATGGAGCTTGGGACATGGTTTATATTAACTTTGGTTTTATCGGAAATATTAAATATGTCTTCTTTAAGTATGATATGAAAAATAGACGAAAGAAAGAAGAATTTAACAAAAACTCTCAAGATAATTTAAGATATGTTCTTGAAGCTGTGCAGGGAGATATTGAAGAAATCCAAAAGAAAGCCGAAGCGGAAATCAATAAAGCCAAAGAAAAAACAGATAAGATTCGAGAGTCTTATTTAAATAAAGAAATTGAATTGAAATCTACTGATAAATGGGAGAATTAATATGTTGGCATTAAAAATTTCTATGATTTTACTTCTTGTTTTTTTAAGTGGAGTTCTTGTATGGATTCTTTTTGGGCTTTTAATTGGTCCGCTTATTTTAAAAGGAATATTTGATGCTGATTTAGATGACATTAACGAAAAACGCAAACGTGAAGAATGTGTCAAGATGGATTTTGACAAGTGGTATGATATTTATTGCTTGAATACTAAAAAGTGGAGTTTAGGTTGCCTTCCATCTTGTCGTATTGATACAACCAGACCGAAGTTTGGAGATATTATTATCACCTCAAATTATTGGAATCATAGTTATTGTATTAAAAATGTTTATGTAGATTTTGGCTTTATTGGCAATCTAAAATATTCTTTATGGAGACATAAATATCTCAAGTCTAAAGAAACCAGAGAAACTCAAGAAAGAGAAATAAAAAATCTTAAATTTATTCTTGAAAGTGCTCAAGCTGATATTGAGATTCTTAAAAAGCAATCGGAAGAAGAAATTAATAAAGCGGCAGAAACTTGCAAAAAAGTCAAAGAGAATCTTAGGAAATCGTCTCGTAAATGTTATGCGAATGACCCTCCAATGATTACTATCCTTGATGATGACGAAGTAGATTTTTAAATAAAAGATTCCTTTTATTTAATTAAAAATGTTAAGGAGAACAATTAATGTTTATTTGTTGTGATAATTGTTTGTTTAATTCCGATAAAATTAGTTTTGTGAGAGTTAATGAAAAAGGTGTTCTGATTGGCTTGACTAGTGCAAATTATCTTTTAAAGTATAAAAATGAAGACCTTGCAAAAAAGGCTTTCTCTAAAATTTGTGTTGCTATTACAAAGAATTCTTCTGTTGTAGACATCTCTGAAAGTAAAATTCAGGAGGTAATCTAAATGATTATTAGTTACGATAACCAAATTATCAATTTGTATATGGGTTGGAGAGCTATTCATCTTGACGCTGGAGGCTTTGATATCGCATATCCGTTGGATACACCAACTTATACTATCACTATCGAGCTTAACGATAAATCTTCTTGCAATCTTGGTGTTTTTGGAGAAAATGAGCTTTGTTTGGCAAAAATGATGATGGATAAAATTAAAGAGGGTTTAGCTAATAATACCTCTTTCCTTGACCTTGATAATTATCTGAAAATGTGTAAGAAGAAATTAGAAAAAGAAAAGGAAACTAAGAATGGATAATGGATTTAATTTAAAAAAGGATAGAATTACTTTTGACTGTATGCCAGAAGATATGCAAATGACAGATGCAGGATTTAATGTTCTTATGGGATGTACTATCCTTTGGGGATTAATTTGTAATTTCTTTATCTGTATGTTCCTTGAGGTACAGGTTTTTAACTTCGTAGCGGCTCATCCTCTTCTTTTTATTCTGGGATATTTTGTCTTAGCTTTTCTTGGAGCTATTATTACTAGTGGTACAGAAAATGCTTTGATTGCTTTCCTTGGATTTAACCTTATTTGTTTGCCCATTGGAGCACTACTAAGCGTTTATGTGAGCCAGTATACAGCTTTAAGCATTAGCTATGTATGTCTTCTTACTGCTATTATTGTAGTAATTATGATTATTGTTAGCACAGTATTTCCAGAATATTTTTATTCTCTTGGGCATATCCTTTTAGTATCTTTAATTAGTATTATTTTTATTGAAGGAACTTTGGTTTTCTTCCTTGGGTATACTGGCCATGTAATTGACTATGCAGTTGTAGCGTTGTTCTCTCTTTATATCGGTTACGATTGGTATTGTTCTCAAAGATATGCGGCTACACCTTATAACGCCATTAGTTGTGCAACAGACCTTTATCTTGATATTATCAATATCTTTGTCCGTTTGCTTGCAATTCTTGGCAAGAAAAAAGATTAAATACTTGACAACTCCTTATCTTTCTGGTATTATTTAAGTATCAAAGATAAGGAGTTGATTTTGTTGCTATATCACCTTTCTCGTGACCCTAATCTTACAACTTTAACTCCTCAGATTCCAGAGACAGCAATTCCTTATAATGAGGATGTATCTATTCCAAGAGTTTGCTTTGCTCCTACTATTGAAGGTTGTCTTTCAGCCTTGGGAGATATTGGCATGGAGTATTATGTTTATACTCCTGTTAATCAAAAGCTCAAAGGCTACTCTTGCAGAAGTCATGTATGTGATGCTCCCGCTACAGGAGAAAGATGGATTAGAAAATCTGTTGCAGTTAAAAAGATTGGGAAAATCAAATCTCGTGATACAGGTATTTCCAAGCCTATGACTATTAAATATAAAGGTCGTACAGAACAAATTTGGTATCTTAAGTATACTTATGAATGGAAGGAGCGCTATTAATGGAACGTATTAAAAAGGGACGTAGAGAACCTACTCGTGACAAGAGAGAAAATTGCGGTGTTGTAACTTCTCTTCTCGATGTTAATGGTAACAATATTATTACTGGCAATCTTTACGAAATCAAGGGGAAGAAATATTCCTATATGGGAAGGGTGTTTTATAATAGGTATCAGAAAGCCTTTGGCGTTTTTATGGGTTGCTGGTACGGAGATAGGAATATCTACAATCCCGATAGTTATGGTAAATTTGTAGCTATCCCTAAAGATAATGGCATGAAGAATCAAATTTTTCCTGTTGAAGAAATGGAGCTTTAATATGAAAATTAAACATGTTAAATCCAAAGTTGTTTTACCAGAAGAAAACTATTGGTATGACATTAATTATAATACAGAAATTGCAACTTGTTCTCGTTGTAAACGCAGAGGAAAAATTAGAACCACGATTACTAAGTGGGGTGGTTACGCAATCAGCAATCCTTATTGTCCCGCTTGTGGTGCTTTTATGAAAAACGGCTGTAATTGAGGTATAATATGGCAAAAATTGTTTGTGCTGCTATTAAATTTACAAGCAAAGCAGATGAAGATAACATTATTGTTCTTCCTTGTATTCGTCATGGTGATGGATACAAGCAGTTTGCTTATCTTAATTTTGTATTAGCTGGAAATTATTCTCGTGGTGATTGGAACAAAGAAGAAGGCTTCGTTGACAACAATGGAAAATTTCATTCAAGAGAAGAAGCTTTTAAAATTGTAAAAGATTCTCTTCCTGCTTCTCTTATTTACTTTAAAGAACAGCATAAAGAAACCGAACTTTACTCGGAGGACTTATATTAATGAATAATAAAAAACATCCTGATACTGTATCTTACGGGGTTTACGAACAGGTTGCATGGGAAAGAAGCCTTGCAGAAGAACAGTTAAATACACTTGGTTTTGGTTTAGGTTGTAATGTGACTTGCAGGAAGAAACTTGTAGCTACATATCAAAAAGACGGACGCTATAATGTTGCTCGAACCTTCGAGGTTTGTTCTGAATGTGGTGAACAGTTGCACTCTGACATGAATTTCTGTCCTTATTGTGGAAGGAAAATTGTTGATGACTAAATTAAAAGATTTTTCTAAAACTCTCACCTTTTGGTTGGTTTTAATTAATATTGCAGTTTATATTGCAATTTTAATTAATCCTACTTTTATTTGTTATCTATGGAGTTACAATTTGCTATATAACAGTCCCATTGAAATTTGGCGATTTGTAACTCCTGTTTTTACTCATGCCCAGTTATGGCATCTTGTAGCAAATTTGCTTAGTCTTGTTTATTTAGGAAACCTTGTAGAAAAATATCTTACAAAAACTGAATATCTTTCTATTTATTTGGGAACTGGTATTATTTCTGAAATTGCCACAACTATTGCCTATTCTTTATTTAGACCTGAAACAATTGGATTTGGTGCATCTGGCGCTATTTATGGGTTGATGGGTTTTATTATTACCACTATCGTAGATGATAAAAAAGATAGACTTAAAGTTTTAATTGTAGTAATTGTTTCCGCTATTGGTGTAAATCTATTTATTCCCAATATTGGCAATGTCGCTCATTTTGCAGGACTTATTAGTGGTCTTGTATTTGGTTTTATTTTTATGAAATATTGTGAGCATGAGAAGATGAATCAGTTTTTAGAAGAATATACTGTTGGGAGTAGATTCTAATGAATAATATTTTTGCTATGCCCATTGGTCTTAGAGGGACAAGTACTGTTTGGCATAACGACACTAAAATTGGTATTTGTTTAACTTCTAATAATTCTCCTTTGCTTGGAAACTTTGTTCCTTTGAATGAAATTTCTGTTATGGATAATAAAGGTGATAATCCTTTGTCTGCAAATGAACTTAAAACCATTACAGAAATTAGAACAGATGTTTATGAAATTAGCCCTGAACATGAGAGATATATGTTGCTTGATGCAGACGAAGAAATTTATCTCGGAGAAAGAGTAATTCATTTGTTTTACTTATCTCATCGTGACGAATTTCTCGTAACTGGAATTAATTATTCTATTGCGGACCCTGAAAAAATTTCTTAATAAACCCTTGAAATAATCCTTTTATTTTGGTATAATTACTGTATCAAAATTGAAAGGAGATAAAGCTGATATGAGCTTTTATCTGAAAGAAACCACAACTAACTCTTATGTTCAGTTCGTAGGTAATCAGTACAGCTACATTTCAAACCCAGACAAAAAACATTTGTTTAAGGATATTGACAAAGCTGCAAACATTGTTCTCAATCACTCTATTGTTGACAAGTTTTTGTCAAATCGTGTGTTTTCTATTTATCATGCTGAAACCAACAGCTTGGTATACGACCAGCTTGTTTCTGATGTAGCAAATAAAGGATTAATTCGTTTGAATGTTTCTAAAGCAGTCCTTAATATGCAGGAAAGTTTAAGTGAAGCACCTATTACAAGTGGAAACCCTATCGAAATGGAATTTAAGGATTCTATTTCACCTACTGTTTCTCATTCTGCTTGTGCAAGAGTAATGATTGACGGTGATGACCTTCCTATTAAGGACTCAACTAAAAAATATCAAGCAAGCGAATATTCCAGAAATAAAATTCTTCCTTCTTTGGAAGCTATGTCAAAGACTTTTGAAAATATCACTACTGCTATTAATTCTCTTCCGTCTAATGAAGATTTAGCGACTCAGTTGGGGGATTATAATGCTCAGGTAGTTGATATCCTTCATTACATTGAGTTTTCTCATCTTGATGCTTGCAATGGTTATCTTATCTTTAAAAAGCTTCAAGATGTGCTCATTGCAAGGCGTACTGTTAAGGAACAGATGGCAATTATCAACAAGCTTGAAAATTGTGGGTTGATTGCTGAAAAAATTAATGCCGCTAATAATCAAGCTAAGAAAACACTTGAAGAATCTCGTTCCTATTGTCCTCGTAGTGACATTGACATCTTTGACTAAATAATTTCAATTAAAATTTAATAAACACTTGACAGCTTCTTTTTTGCTTGCTATAATATAGCTACAGTAAAGAAAGGAGCTGTTATTTTATGAAACGAATTGAAAATCTTATCGCATACACTCAGGAAGATTTGAGAAAAGATATTGTCAAAGCTCTCTTCGGAGATAACGCAGTTCTTGGCGGAGACTATATTGATTTTCATTACGACGATGAACCCGATGCTGGACTTGTTGTTAATTTTTGTGATAAAGAATCGCCTTTTACAACTAAGACCTTTATCATTAGAATTGAAGATGTGACAGATAAGGAATAAGATAGGGAGGAAATCTAATGGCTAACAAACCTGTACTGGGCATTATTGATTGCCCTCATTGTGGAAGAGCTAACATGGTTGGGTGGAACGGGAATTATAAAGTTCCTTGTTTTTACTGTCATAAGACATACACTGTGAAGAGAACCCGTATGCGTGATACAAAGCCACTCATTCTTGCAGATGAAGATAAAACTCTTTCAAGAGAGGATTAACAGTAACTTTGATAAAAATGAAAGGAAGTAAATTATGATTGGTATTCTTTCCAATTCTCTTTATATTGAAAAATATTTTCCTTGGGCTGTCCAGAAGTATAAAGATAAGAATGGAGACTCTGCAACATCACTTTATGGTATCCCTGTAGATGAAGCTTCCAAAAATTTCCTTTGGGGATGTCTCCATACAATTGAGGGTCCTGTTTACAACAATTCCATGGGTCAATACAAAGAATGTTATGTAATTAAAGGCCCAACTTTTAATGGAGCTATTATTCCAGCAGATTTTTTCGAGCGTGTTGAAAATGATTCTGCTACTGTTATCGACTATAAAGAGGAATCTACCAAAGAAGAGAAGAAGTCTCATAAGGTTGCTGTTCGTAAATCGACCAAAAAGGAAAAGATTTATCCCCTCATTACTAAAAATTTCATCAACATTGCAGACCTTAAGTGGTGGAGCATTGATGAAAAGATTCCTCCTGTTGGACTTCCTATTACTCTTTGTGTTAAGGAACGTCCCTCTACTTCCAATTGTTCTCCTTATAACACTTTCCCTGCTAAATATTGTTATAATTCTACAAGCGGGAAGTATATCTTCATTGGTATGAGGGGAGAAAACTATTGGTGGTTAACAGAAGATGATTTTCGTTGGACAGTAGACGCTGGGCGCTGTCCTGATTTTTAAAGGAGACTATTATGACTTGGCACGCTATTTGGGAAAAGAAACCTAAATATAATCAAAAAGTTCTTGTAGCAGACCCTTCTGGCTGGATGCAAATAATGAAATATAAAGGTAAGTTGCGTGGAACAACAGCTAATTATAAGTTTGCTAAAATTACTCGACCTGAAATTTATTATACCCCGATTGCTCGTGAATTTCGTTGGACTGAAATTGATTCTGAACCTGTTTTTGATTAAAAGACAACTATGGAATGGTATACATTTATAGAAAAAATTCCCAAAAGAAATGAACCAATTTTTATTTGTATTTCAGGTGTAAACCGAGCAAAAGATAATAACGCTCCTGTTTTAAACCCAACATACCAATGCGTTTTTGCCGGAACGTATGATTCTGTTATTTTTTTGCAAAACCTAATTTTAATTTCAGAGAAATTTTGTCCTATCAAAAGAACTATTGTAAGGCGTGATTATACAATTTGGGATAACTATGTTCACTGGGCAAGACTGGAATAAGCTGTGAAGTAACTATGGAATGGTATTCATTTAGAAAAAAGAAACCTCGTGTCGGAGAAATGATTCTTATTTGTCTCTCAACGGGCAAAGAAAAAAGTGCTGTTTATAGTTGTCGCTTTGAAAAATTTGAGCGCATTTTTAAATCCCTCGTCTCTTTTGATGCAATCCATCTCTCTAATCTTGTTTTATTTTCAGGAGATTATTCCTGTAAGCATAGTAATTATGTAACTCTTCCTCTGGACCCATACAACTTTCACTGGGCAAGATTAGAATAAATTAAGGAGAATATTATGAAAATTGAAAATGCTATTGCTCATGTTACTCGCACTATTAAAGATTATAAGTCTCAGCCTTTTGTAACTTGCACTCCTCTGTTTGAGCTTATGTGTGAGCAACTTGTCAGTCTTCTGGATTCAAAACAGAAACAAGGCTATAACTATATCTTTTATGTTCATGATGGTAGAAAAGATAAACGTGGCTTTTATCTGAATAATTATATCTTGACTTTTTCCGATGTTAGACATGTTTATGATATTAAGTCTCAAAATTATTTTCAGATTGACGATGAATTTTCCGATTTAATTGATTTTCTCGATTTTGATTTCTGGTATGCTTATTGTCTAAAAGATGATAGGATT
>OQVZ01000035.1_pt1 | contig 39038 bp, 38 predicted proteins | sample 1691571 | NCBI WGS metagenome assembly OQVZ01 (sample SAMN03418261, study PRJEB22391) | human gut metagenome | biome: human-gut; feature: organic feature; material: feces | host: Homo sapiens | place: Tanzania | collected 2013-01
TGTTGCAGACATCCATTTTGATTATAAGATGGCAATTGCAGCCATGGAAAACGGTGCAGATAAGATCCGGATCAATCCCGGAAATATCGGCAGTACAGAGCGCATCAAAGCAGTGGTTGATGTGGCAAAGGAGCGAGGGATACCTATTCGTGTTGGTGTAAACAGCGGTTCTCTTGAGAAAGAACTTGTGGAGAAATATCATGGAGTCACTGCAGAGGGACTGGTGGAGAGTGCGCTGGATAAAGTTCATATCATCGAAGACCTGGGATATGACAATCTGGTGATCAGCATCAAATCTTCTGACGTTATGATGTGTGTGCATGCCCATGAGCTGCTGGCAGGAAAGACGCCTTATCCGCTGCATGTCGGCATTACGGAGGCAGGAACGGTGTATTCCGGCAACATCAAATCAGCAGTGGGGCTCGGTATTATTTTATATCAGGGCATCGGAGATACGATCCGTGTTTCCCTGACCGGCGATCCGCTCGAGGAAATCAAATCCGCAAAACGGATCTTAAAGACCCTGGGACTTCGAAAAGGCGGCATTGAAGTCGTATCGTGTCCGACCTGCGGACGGACCCAGATTGACCTGATCGGACTGGCAAACAAGGTGGAAACACTGGTGCAGGGCTACGATCTTGATATCAAGGTTGCCGTCATGGGCTGCGTGGTCAACGGACCGGGCGAGGCAAAAGAGGCGGATCTTGGTGTTGCAGGCGGAAAAGGCGTCGGCATTCCAGATTTTAATTTTTTTATTTCGGATAATAATTTCTCATTTTGCTCTTTTAATTCTTTTTCATTTTGACTTTTTATAGAAAGAATATTCTTATGGTGTTCTATTAATTCGTTTTTTCATTTATTAATTGTTTATTTTCATTTTTTAAAGAATTCAGTTCTTTTTTTTGAGTTTTTAACATTTCCAGAAGTTCTTCTACAGTATAATTATTAATTGAATTTGAAATGTCGTTAACAACTACATTTTGGGGCAAATTAGAAGAATTTTCTGCCTTTTTTCTAAATTTTGAGCAAAATCATGAAATGACATATCGTCTTCTTTTCCAAATTTTTCATTTGGTCCTAAACTACTTTGAGTTGAATAATGTGCTCCATTATAAAAGTGTCCCATAACTCCGTCCTTTGTTTTGTAATTTTTTAGTTTGTAAGTTATTAATTCTTAATCAGAAAATATTTTGAATTTATACAAAGAAAAATTTATAAGTAATAAATCCCAATATTAGCATATTTATAATTGATATTATAATTAACCATAATCCAATTGTATCTTTTCTGGATAAAACATTTTTGATTATTTCTAGCTGACCTTCTCTGAAAGTCAAAGATTTAAAATCTAAAGTTTCATCTGTTTGTAAAAATAAGTTCCAAAGAAGATATTTAAGAATTTTATTCTTTGTATATTTTGTTTTTTTATCATTAAAGTCATATTTAATAAGATTGCAACTCTTAATTATTTGTTGAATAGTTGTGTAGATATTAAAACAGCTAAGCCTGCAGAGGGAAAGTTAAGAAATATCCAGTATTTTAGACCAAGTTGATACAATATGCAAAAGGCATAATTTATGTTACTGGTTAGATGCAGGGACTCTTTTAGGAAGTATCAGGCATAAAGGCTTTATTTCTTGGGATGATGACATTGATATATGTATGCCAAGAAAAGATTACAATAAAATGCTTAGTATATTAAAAAGTAGTAATTTGAACTGTCAGATTAGGTTGAAAGCACCACTCGAAAATAATTCTCAAATACGAATAATTGCACAAAACAATCTAGCAGCTTTAGATATTTTTCCCGTTGATAATTATATTACTACAAATTTGGGTAATACTCAAAAAGCGCAAATTACAAAATTAATAAAAAAGGCTAGAAATATTTTTGATAAAAAATTCCCTTCACAAAAATTTAAACCGAACAAACTTAAAGAGTTGAAGGAAAAACTATTTAGTATACAAAATAAAATAGTATTGCAAAATCAAGAAAATTCAATTGAAAATCCAACATTATGGAAACTGTAAAAATGCTGATTGAAAAACAAAATCCAAAAGAGGAAGAATTTACCCCGGAAGAACGAAGGCTGTTGTTGCAAGATTTGCATCAACGGTTGTTTGAATTAACAAAAGACAATCCATAAATCTAACGAGAAGCCGTCACTGTTTTAAACTGTGGCGGCTTTTACACTAATTACTTCTGTCATAATTAGTTTTTAAACAAATTATATGCTATACTTAACAATATGGAAAATGAAATTATTATTTATCAAACGCAAGATGGTCAGACAAAAATTGATAAATAAAGTCTTTTATTGACAAATTTATGTATAAGATAAATTCTAAAGGAGTGTAAAAAATGGAAGAACAGACTTGGATTGGTTTTGCGGGTGCTATCATAGGTGCAATTTTAGGAGGATTGGTAACATTTTTATCAACACATCAAGCATACAAAAATAATATTAATCTTGAAAAACAGAAAGAAAAACTGATCGAGCGCTCTGTTGTACTGTCTATTTCAGAAGAATTACAATCATTAATATGTTCATATCAGGAAGAAATGGATAAGTTATATCAAAATCTTCCAGATAATGAATTTTTAGATTCTTCATACTCCATTACTCAAGATTTTATGACAATATATCAAAATAATGCTAATAAAATTGGGCTTATTGAAGACGATGAGCTCAGAGCTTTAATTATAAAATCTTACACTTATTTCAAAAGATATATCGAATATCTTTTGAACTACGCACAGATGTTAGAAGAATTTAATAAAAAACGAATGATATTTATCGGTAATATATATCCAAAATTTATAAATATAGAATGTTCTACAATTAATACAACATTAGACATAAGCCAAATAAAAGAACTAGCACAACAACATAAATGGGAAAATTTGACATCAGGGTATTTAACCCCAGTACAAATTAAAACTTTTATTGATAGTGATAACAGGGCTATAGAAGAATTGGTATATTTTTCCCAAGATTTAAAAGTAAAATATTTTGAGTTAAAAACTCTCTTTAATAAAACTATTCAAAAAATTTTGTTAATATATTCTAAAAAATAATTTTTAATTATAAAAATTTAATAAAATGCAACAAAGGCTATGTTTTTTGCACAATTTTTGTTATCCTAAATCTCATAACAAGGAGCAAAAATGGGTTTTAGGTTTCGAAAAAGTATAAATTTAGGTGGTGGAGTTCGTATAAATTTAAGCAAATCCGGCATTGGTTACAGTTTTGGTGTACCAGGTCTAAGGTATACAAAATCTGCCAATGGCAGAACTCGAAAAACTTATTCTATTCCGGGAACAGGGTTGTCTTATGTTGATGAAGGTAGTTCTAAATCTAAAAAAGCGCAAAGATCTCCTCAAGTAGAAGATATTCAAGATGAAGAACATTCAAATATTGAAACAAATGAAGTTAGTTCGATTGATATTAAACCTGTTTCTTGTAGCCAGCTAATTGATAAAATTAATAATTTTAAGAAAAAAGACTCAATTATAAAAAATACAATTACTGTTTTAAGTATTTTAATGATGTTTATGTCAGGGAAATTCGCATTTATTTTATTCGGTGGAATTCTTTTATTTGCATATAAAGTTTATAGAAATAAAACTCAGTTAATAAAATTACAGTACCAATTTAATAGTGAAGAACAAGCATATTTTTATAGCTTTAATAAATTCTTTTGCGTAATTGCAGCATGTAATAAATTGTGGTTAATTAAATCAAAATACACAAATGTTGATACCAAAAGAAATGCCGGAGTTAATTCTGCTATCGAAAGAATACTAGTTGACTTTTCTCAAAAAACTCCATATTATTTGTCGACAAATGTAAATTGTAATTGCCTAACAGTTGGTGATAATGAATTTTATTTTTTGCCGGATATGGTGTTAATAGAGAATAAAAAACAAACCAGTATTTCTTGTTTAGAAGATTTTAATTTTTCTTTTGACGATACAATTTTTGTTGAGCAGGAAGCTACTCCTAATGATTGTGAAATTGTAGGTTATACTTGGCAATATGTGAATAAAAATGGTGAACTGGATAAGAGGTTTAAAGATAATCCTCAGTATCCAAAATGCAAATATTCATTAATAAAAATTGAAAATGAAATCGGTATTAATCTTTCAATTATGGCATCAAGTTGCGAAAAAATTAATGTAGCAAAAGAAATCTATAACAATATAAAAACAGACAATCTATTTAAGTATTGCAAAAGTTGCAATGCTAAGATTTCAAAAGAAGCAAATTTTTGTAAATTCTGTGGAACCAAACAAGATTAAAAAAGGAAATAAAAATGAAGTGTTTTAACTGTCAAAAAGAAATAAGTGATGATTCAAAATTTTGTGAATATTGTGGTGCAAATGTCTGTCAATCAGGTGAAGTCGTAAAACCTCAAATTCATGATGTAGAGAGTAGTTTTGGAGAAATTCCTCAAAAAACAGAAACAGACATAAAACAAGAAAAAAATCTTGATAAAAGGATTTATAAATGGAAAGAAAAATTAATTGATTTATCCAAAAGAAATCGTTTGTTAAGTTTCAAATTCTCAAAATATTCAACACTTCGTATTATAGATGAACAACCTCCTGAAGTTTATCGTTCTCTTGTTCAAAACTCTCAAGTTATGGAATTTTTGCCTGTAAAAGTCAACGATGAAAATATTGCAGAGGAAGATAAAAAATCTCTTGAAGAATTAAATGAAGGAATTGAATTTAAAGCCCAAGAATTTAAGGAATATGAAATTGATGATTTAGAGAAAAAACATCTTGATAAGTTTTTGCAAACAAAACTTTCTGAAACGGATTTGAATAAAGCATTAAACAAAATAAGCACAACCGCAAAATCAACAAATGATGACTTGGGTTATAACGTTCTGTTCTTAGCTTTGGGAAGCATAATTTGGTATGAATCCGAAAACTCTGATGAAAAATTAGAAGCTCCAGTTTTATTAATTCCTGTTGAAATAAAACGAAAAAGTGTTGGACAACCTTATACGATAAAATATAATGAGGATTCTGTTATTTTAAACCCTGCGCTGATGCTTAAATTAAAACGTGATTTTGGAATAAATTTAGAGGATATAAACTTTGATGAAGATGAGTTAAATCCGATTGAAATTTTTGCCCAAGTTCAAGACAAAATACAAAAACAACCAAGATGGAAATTGTTAAATAATATTTATATTGGGTTATTTTCTTTTGCGAAATTTGTAATGTATAAAGACATTGATTCAAATCAAGATTTAATTAAAAACAGTGATTTAGTAAAAACAATTTGCGGTTTAAGTGAAGAAAAACAAATTTCAACGAACGAAATTTGTCCATTAAATGAACTTGACATAAAAGTTAAACCACAAGAAACATATCAAATTCTTGATGCAGATTCTTCTCAACAACAAGCTATACAAGTTGTAAAACAAGGTCATAATTTAGTTATAGAAGGGCCTCCCGGAACAGGAAAAAGTCAAACAATTGCAAATATAATTGCAGAATTGTTATCCCAAAATAAAAAAGTTTTGTTTGTAAGCCAAAAAATTGCAGCATTAGATGTTGTAAAAAATCGTCTTGATAAAAACGGATTAGCACCATTTTGTTTGGAACTTCATAGCAACAAAACAAACAGAAAACGTGTTATTGATGAATTAGTTAATACTCTTGAATTTAGTTATAATGGAAATTATAGTGAAGCCGCATTAAGTAAACTCGCTTCTGACGTAAAAACTTTAAGAAAATGTACGGATGATCTTCATACTCCTATCGGGAATTTAAACTACAAACCGTTTGATGCAATAGGTTTTGTATTAGATAATTCGTCTATTCCGGATTTTGAATATTTGTTTGAAAATTACGAAAATTGGACTCAAGAAAAATTAAATAATAATGTAAATTTATTTAAGCAAATGCAAAATATTTTACAACGATTAAGAGAACCAAAAAACTTCCCATTATATGGTTGTGAAATCAGAGAAATTGATTTAGAAATTTTGTTAAAATTAAAGAATGAATTGAAAAATTTTCTTAAAAATTTCAATGATTTTTGTTTAAATATTAATGATTTAAAAACATATCTTCTGACAAAAAATATTGTAAAAATTTCGCAAGTTGAATCGTTAATTAACGTTGCAAAAATTGTTGAAAATATACCCAATTCTGCGATAGATAACATTGCTCAAAACACTCCCAAAATGGCAAAAGACATTAAAATAATTTGTAATAATATTAAGCAATTTAATGTCTATAATAATAGAATTAAAAACAAATTAAATTTGGGAATTTTAAATGAAGATATTGAATTTTTAATACAAAAATTTTCGATTTATCGTGATAAATTTTTCTCAAGAATTTCTCTAAAATTTTATAAAGATTGTAAATTTATTCGAACGTTTTTTGTTAATAATTATCAACCAAATTTAGATGAATTAGTTAATGATTTAAACAACACGAAAGAATTAAAAAATTGGATAGAAAAACTGGAAGAATGTGACTCTATTGCAACCGATTTATTTGATAAAATTTGGGATAAAAATAGTCCAAATGAAGCAGAAATAAAAAATAAAAGTGAATGTTTGTTAAAATTTAAAGAGCTTGTAAATTCTAGTAAAATTTTTGATGGAAATATTTTAGAAAAATTAGAAAAAGAAGGAATAAATTATGAAAAAATTCAAAAATTATCACAAAATATTTTGAATTTAAAAGAGCAAATTTTTAATAATTATAATGAAATCTGTGAATTGTTAAAATTCAATTGTAAAAAGGCTTTTGGAGAACAGTTTGAACAAGTTGAATTAGTAAAAATCGACAATAAATTTTCTTCAATTTTAAATCAATGTGATGACCTTACTTTGTGGTTTAAATATTTAGAAATTTTAGATAAAATTGATAAAGAAAATTTATCAGAATTTTACGAAAAATGTTTTGAATATAAAATTCCTCTTTCTAATTTTGCAAAAGCTTTGAAAGTTCAATTTTTACGAATTTGGTTAAACGGTTTTGTGTTTAAAAATGTCCCAAGCTTAAAGCAATTTAATTCATTAGATCAAGATAATCTTGTAAAAGAATTTAAAATATTAGATAAAAATCAAATTCTCAGTGCTAAGACAAGATTAGTTACCAAGCTGGCAAATAACATTAACAATGCGAAAAAGGAATACTTTAAGGAAGTAAATATATTAAAAAAATATGGGAAATTACAAAGATTTAGAAAAGCTTTAAGACGAATGATTAAAGATATTCCTCATTTATTCTTGGCATTGAAACCTTGTCTAATGATGAGTCCGTCAACGGTTGCTCAACTTCTTGATTCTGAAACATTTAAATTCGATGTTGTTATTTTTGATGAAGCCAGTCAGTTGACAACGGAAGATTGTATTGGCTCAATAATCAGAGGAGATAAATTGATTGTTGCCGGTGATACAAAGCAATTGCCACCAACATCTTTCTTCCAAACAGTTGTTGCAACTGATGAAGATAGCGAAGAAGATGATGATGATAATTCTGTTGATGTGGGAAGAGTGGATTTAGATAGCATTCTTGATGAATGTACAACATCAGGTTTCCCTCAATGTATGTTAAAATGGCATTACAGAAGCAAACATGAATATTTAATTGCATTTTCAAATAAGCATCTTTATCAGGAATTATATACTTTCCCTAGTTGTATTGAAGACAGTGAAACGCTAGGTATAAAATTCTTTTATCACGAACCATCTGATACAACAAAAGACAATAAACGATTGGAAGAAGCTCAACTTGTAGCTAAAGCAGTCATGCAACATGCAAAGAAACATCCGAATTTGTCATTAGGGGTTGCAACTTTAAATATTAAGCAAAAAGGTTTAATTGAAGCTGAACTTGAAAAATTAAGAGAAGAAGATCCAAGTTGTGAGGACTTCTTTAGTGACAACAATTCAGAATATTTCTTTATCAAAAATCTTGAATCTATTCAAGGTGATGAGAGAGATGTGATAATGATAAGTATTGGTTATTTCAAAAATCAAAACGGCACATTGCCAATGAATTTTGGACCAATAAATAAAGATGGCGGTGAAAGACGTTTAAATGTTCTTATTACTCGTGCAAGATATATGGTTGAAGTCTTTAGCGGCATAAAAGCAGCTGATTTTAATATGGATAAAACTAATAAAAGAGGAGTACAACTTTTACAATGGTATCTTGATTTTGCTGAACGAGGAGAAATTGCACTAAAACAAAGTACAGAAGTTCCTGTTGACGATGCTTTTGATTCCCTATTTGAAGAATCTGTTTGTAATGCACTAAGAGCCAAAGGTTATTCTGTTAAATCACAAGTCGGCTGTTCCGGATATAAAATTGATTTAGCAATTAGAGATAAGGATAATCCGGGACATTTTTTACTTGGAATTGAATGTGATGGCGCACAATATCATTCAAGTGCTACTGCTCGTGATAGAGACAGGTTAAGACAAGAAGTTTTGGAGCAATTAGGCTGGAAAATTTATCGAATTTGGTCAACTGATTGGTTTAAAAACCCTCAAAAACAACTTGAAAAACTTGTAAATTATATTGATAGTTTAGAAGCAGGAGAAGATATTGTATCTGCAACAACAGAGGTAATCAAATAACAATGAAACAACAAATTCGTAATTTTTTAGCAAATAAATATGTCGATAACTTTTTAATTGGGTTGATTTTGCTGAATTTTATTGTTTTTATTTTTCAAACAGATGTAAACTTTTATAATTCTTACAAAATTTATATCGCAAAATTTGAACTTATTTCTATTATAATTTTTACGATTGAATACATTTTGCGAATAATTTCTCTTGAAAAACTAAAAGATATATTCAAACCGATGATGATTGTGGATTTTCTTGCGGTTTTTCCGTATTACATGTCTTTTGTAACAGTAAATACCATTTTCTTGCGAGCATTAAGACTATTTAGACTACTCAGGATTGCTAAATTAGCAAGATATACAACGGCTTTAGAGCGAATGAAAAAAGCGTTTTTGAAACACAAAGATGAAATCGTTGTTACAGCCATGTTGTTTTTGATAGGTTTAACTATTGCGTCTATTTTAATTTATTTTGCAGAAAACCAAACAGGCAACAAAGCTTTTTCAAGTATCCCAAGTGCGTTTTGGTGGGCGGTTGTAACCTTTACCAGTGTTGGTTATGGAGATACATATCCCGTAACAACAATTGGAAAATTTATTGGAGCATTCACTGCAATAATGGGAGTTGGGTTGCATGCACTTTTAATTGGTGTTGTCGGAGCAGCATTTATTGACGCAACAAAGAAAAATTAATTGTTGCCATAAACTCTCACAACTTTGTACAAAATTTGATTTTTTACTAAAAATTCTCCCCATTTGATTTGTTCTGTACTAAGTTTTTCAGATTTTCGTTTTACTTCAACAAAAATCATTTTTTTACTGTTCCAAATAATATAATCAGGAGTTCCTACAGGGTTATATTTTAAATCAAGTTTTAATTGAGATTATACTTTGATATTCATGTTAAAATTAACATAAAGGAAGTATGCAAGATGTGTAGCGCGTTTTATAGTGATAATATTAAAAATTTTTTAAATCAGAATGAAGATGAAATATTTGGCATTATAGCCAAAAATGATGAATATGATTCCGTATGCAAGCAAAAAGATGCATGGATTGCACAAATAAGATTGCTTAAAAATGCACTTAGTAAATATGATGATGGTAGTGTTATATTTGAATATACAATCCCTCGTGTTGGAGGCAGAATAGATAATGTTGTTTTATTAAATGACACGATATTTGTTTTGGAATTTAAGGTTGGTAATGAGGTATATTTAGGCTCTGCCGCAACACAAGCAAGAACATATGCAATTGATTTAGCAAATTTTCATGAAGAAAGTCATAATAATACAATAGTTCCAATACTTATTGCAACAGATGCACCCAACTACGAGCTTGAATTTAAAAGATATAAAAGCAATGTTTATGATGTTATTTATACAAATGGGTATAATTTAACTCAAGTATTTGATAAATTCAAGAAATTATTTAGTAAAGAGATCCAGCTTGAGAAATGGTTAAATTCAAGATATGTCCCAACTCCTACTATAATTGAGGCTGCAGAGGTTCTATATAATAATCACTCTGTTCAGGATATTTCGCAAAATGAAGCTGCAGAAAATTTAACTAAAACATTTGTAGCAGTACAAAAAATAATTGAATATTCGAAACAAAATCACCAAAAATCTATTTGTTTTATTACTGGAGTGCCAGGTGCAGGTAAGACATTAGCTGGCTTAAATATTGCAATAGAAAATCAAAAAACAACAGGCAAGAATTACTCTTGTTTTTTAACAGGGAATCAACCTTTGGTTTCTGTATTAAGAGAAGCACTAGCTAGAGACGACAATAAAAGAACTGGCATTCCTCTTGGCGAAGCAAGAGATAATGTTAAATCTTTTATTCAAATAATTCATCATTTTAGGGATGAGTCGCTAAAGAATTTAGATATTCCGCCCGTTGATAATGTTATTATATTTGATGAGGCACAAAGAGCTTGGCAACAAGTTCAATTGTCTAGTTTTATGAAAGATAAGAAAACTGTAATATTAAACCAATTACCAAATGAAAAACGTCATAAAATTCTATCAATGAGCGAACCAGAATTGCTTATAGAATATATGAACCGACATCAAGATTGGGCAGTTATTGTTTGTCTTGTGGGTGGCGGTCAAGATATAAATACTGGTGAAGCTGGTATTCAAGAGTGGTTTGACGCTTTGCGTCGTTCATATCCAGACTGGAAAGTTTATGTCTCAAATAAAATTACAGAAGAAGAATATATTGGTAACAGCTCTTTTGAGGAATTAATAAAAGGATTAGAGTGTAAAATTATTGAGAAACTACATTTATCCATATCGCTAAGATCTTTTAGAAGTGAAAAAGTTGCAAATTTTGTTCATTATTTACTTAACAATGAACAAGAAGAGGCTGCAAAGATATATAATGAAATTAAAAAGGTTTATCCTATATGTATGACAAGAGACTTTAATACAGCAAAAAAATGGATAAAAATGCAAACAGAAGGTAAAAATTGCAGATATGGTTTGATTGCAAGTTCGCAAGCAAAACGTCTCCGAGCAGAAGGGATTTGGGTCGAATGTAAATGTAAACCAGAAAAATGGTTTTTGGAAGGCAAAGACAATATTAAATCTTCATATTTTATGGAAGAAGTTGCAACAGAATTTGACATTCAAGGCTTAGAAATAGATTATGCTCTTGTTGGTTGGGATGCAGATTATCGTTATGAAAATGGACATTTTGAATGTTATAAACCTAGCGGTTCAAAATGGCAAACTATAAACAAAGAAGATAATAGACGTTATCTAAAGAATGCGTACCGAGTTTTGCTAACTCGCGCGCGTGAAGGTTTTATAATATTTATTCCAAAAGGTGATAATTCTGATAATACAAGATTATGCAAGTATTATGATGAATTATGGAAATATCTCGATATTATAGGTATAGAAATTGTTTAAAAAGGAATGATAATAGTAGCGAAACAAATTATTTCAACCTTGGAACAAATGATTTAAATACTGTTAAAAAAGTTTTTTAGCTTATGAAAAAGTTACAGAAAAAACGATTCCGGTTGAAATTAAGCCTCGTAGAGCTGGTGACTCTGCAAGTCTTGTTGCTGATAACAGAAAAGCAAAAGAGATTTTGAAATGGTTTCCAGAACATCCACTTGAAGGAAGTTTTAAAACAGCATATCAATGGGAGAAAAATAAAAACAATTTATTTTAATTTATTAAATCTTAAAAATTTTTAAGTAAAACATTTCTGCAATTTTTTGATTAACATAATTAAATGCGGCTTTAGTTGTAGTATCTTCTGGAACTGATTTACAGAGGGTTTGATTTTCAATAACTACTGTTTTATCAACAAATTGTTGTAAAATTTCTATTCCATTTTCTGCTTGGGTGGTTCTTTTTTGACCTTCCCACTTAAATGGTTTTGTAACTATCGCAATTGTTTTTATCCCTGCAATTTTTAATTTTTCTGCAATTACAGGTGTAGCTCCAGTTCCACAACCTCCGCCAAAGCAGGAAATAAGAAAGACAATATCTGAATTTTGTGTAAGTTTCAAAATTTGGTTTATATGAATTAAGGCATTTTGCTTCCCGATTTTAGGATTCCCTCCGCACCCTGTGGATTCATTTTCGTTACTATAATTTCCTTCGGATAATAGGTATTTATTACTTGTTTTGGCTTCTTTTAAAATTCTTTCGTCTGAATTTATTACAATAAAATCAATATTTTTACACTTATTATTTAAATATAAATAATCGACAGCATCTTGTCCGCCGCTACCAATGCCGATAACTTTAATTTTTAAATCTTTCATATTTTTATCCTTTCTGATTTTACTTTAGATTATATATACGTCAGCATTGGGGACATTAATCACTTAAATTAAATAGATTTTCAAATGATTGCGTTGGAAAAATTTATTTTATGTCTTTTATTTCAAAATCTTTTATATTCAAGCCATTGTAACGCATTTTGATTGCACCATATAGAGTTCGACAACGAGGGTGAATAATTTTTACTCTTTATATTTTTTTATCTTTTTGCAAATATCGGCAGAATCGTATTCCTGATAATAATGTTTGATAATAATTCCTTTGTTCAGATGTATCCAGTCTTTGAGGGCTTGCATTTCCGCAGTGGTAAAAACAATCCTTTTGTTTTCGTAATTGTCTAGTGTGCCGTCAATGTACATTTTTACCCAGTTGCTGTTATATTTTGTGTTTCTATCGTTTTGAAATCTTAAAAATGGTGGTTCATCTTTGTTTTCAACACATCTCAAACTGACCCACATAGCAAGTCCAGTTTCTTTTGGGGTAAATGGTGTTAAGAAAAATCCTTCTGACTCCTCAGATGTTTCCCAGGGTTCAATACATTTATATAAATTTGAATTCCTATATTCATCTTTTAAACTTTTTATCTTTTTCATTTTATTCCTTTTCGTATCCAAATTCTTTTAATATTTCGTCTGATGTAAACGATTTGACTTTTCCTATATTATTAGCTCGGCTATCCATTTCCCTGATTTCAGCACGAGTAAAACCAGCTTTTGCTAATTCAGTAGATTCCAGTTTTTCTTCCATTTTTAGTTTTTCCCAAGCTTTGTTCCAAGGAATTGCATTTTTTATATTTTCAGCACGTTTATCCATCTCTTCAAATTCAGTTTGAGTAAATTCATCTTTTGTCAAATCAATGTTTTCTAGTTCTTCTTTTGTCAATTTTCGGGTTTTGTTGTACATATGATTATTCCTTATATTTTAATTTTTTATACTTTTATTTTAAATTGTTTATATGTCAGTATTGGTGCTACGTTTTAAGGTATTTATATAATTTATCTATAGTTAGATCTTGTTCTTGCGTACCTGTCAAAATTGCTTTAATTATTTCTTTGGGTAAAAATCGAAGTTTCATTAACCTATAAATATGTGTATTTGCTTTTTGTTCTGAGGTTAATTTATTTTCAAACATTAGTTTGTGATAATAAAAACTTTTTACAATCGCTTCTAGTAAGAATTTATTAACTTCTCTTTTCTTTACATCGCCGATTATTACTTTACTTCCATTTTTAGTAGTAGAACTTATTCGGATTTTATACTCATAATCTATTTCGGAAGTTTTATCATAATTTTGTTCAACAGGGAGGTCGGATTTAAAAATCAAATATTTAATAGCTTCGAATAGCAGAGTTTTCGATGTAGTTATTAAAATATTTTCTTTAGATATTCTTACTTTAATAATTATGTGTCTTATAAAAGTTGTATCAATAAGTTTTTCTGAAATTCGTTCATAAATTATTTTTTGTTGATCTATTGGATAATTTGCAAATAATTCCTGCAAAAGTTTTTTATCAAGAACAATTTCTTTAATTTTGCTTATTACAAAATTTTCAATCTCGCCTGCTGAAATTTTAGTTATAGAACCTAGGTCTTGCAATCTATTTTGAATTTGAGCTTGGCTTACATAATATCGATAGCGTTTCCCATTTTTTGTACTATGTGTTGGAGACATATAATTGTTTTTATCATCAAAAAGTTTACCTTTTAATAAAGAACCACTTTGTGCATTTGTAGCATTTTTTCGATTTAATGCATTTTGAGCCAAAAGATTTTGTGTGTTTTCGAAAATATCCAAATCAATTATCGGTTTTTGAAGTCCTTCATAAATATTCTTTTTATGAACAATTTTCCCGATATAAGCTTTATTTTGAAGTATTCTATATAAATGACCTTTGTAAAAATTTTTACCACTTCTGGTATTAATATTATTTTCTTTCAGATATTTAACTAAATCTGGAACGTTACCTATTTCTAAATATTTATCAAAAATGAGCTTAACTATTTTAGCTTCTGAGTGTTCAATTTCTAGTTTCCCATCTTTTTTTACATATCCCATTGGTGGCATTCCATTTATCCACATTCCTTTTTTCTTTGAAGCAGCAAATTTATCTCTAATCCTTTCTCCGGTAACTTCTCTTTCAAATTGGGCAAATGATAATAATATATTTAAAGTTAATCGTCCCATTGAAGTTGTTGTATTAAATTGTTGAGTTATGGATACAAAAGACGTTTCATGTTTATCAAAAACATCTACAATTTTTGAAAAATCCATTAATGATCTTGTTAGTCTATCAACTTTATAAACTACTACTATATCCACTTTCCCATTTTCAACATCTTGGAGCAAATCTTGGAATGCTGGGCGATTCATCGTCCCTCCGGAGAATCCTCCATCATTGTATTGTTTTTCTATTAATTCCCAACCTTCATGTTTTTGAGATTTAATATAAGCTTCGCATGCTTCTCGTTGAGCATCAAGAGAGTTGAAATCTTGTTCAAGTCCTTCTTCGGAAGATTTTCTAGTATAAATCGCACATTTAAAAATTCTTGTCATACTACATTCATCGCTCTTTGTGTAAGTTTTATCAAGTCGAAAGACACAAATTTTATCATTGATTAGAAATAGACAATATGAATGCAGTATTAAACAAAATGTTTTATTTGGGCTATAAAAGGACTTATTTTATTTCTTTCTGTTAGTATATAAATGTTTGATTTCGCACGAGTTAAAGCAACATAAAATAATCGACGTTCTTCATCAAAGGTATTTTGAACTGTTTTATCAAAAATTAAATAAAATTCTCCATCAGGGTGCATAAGAGGTATTTTATTTTCTGTTACTTCAAGTATGATAATACTATCTGCCTCCATCCCTTTAAATTTATGAATTGTATCAACATTTAAGTTGACTTTATTATTAAAATATTTGTTTAATTTTTCTTTAAAAGTTTGAATTTTTTTATATTCAGATATGTTTGTTTCTCGATGCATTATAAAATAGCTTTGATTAATGTTTTTTGAAATAATTTCAACACATTTATAAAAATACCTTTCGAATAAACCAACAAATTTATTATCAAATGAATTGATAAATTTAAAATCGTTTTGACATTTTATAATATCTATATCATCAATATAAAAAAGTTTTATTGCTCCCTTATCTTTAGAAATAAATTTGCAAGGATTTCCAAATCCTGCCATTAAAGAATTTCCCGCAGAAACAATTTCTTTTGCACTTCTATAGTTATAAGTTAGATAAGTTATGGCAGAGTTATTAAATTTTTGGTTGAAATTTTTAAAAAATTTTAATTCAGATCCTGCAAAAGAATTTATTGCTTGCCAATCATCACCAACACAAAATAATTTTATACTTGGATTATATTGTATTATTGCTGTTATCATGTCAAAAAATAATTGCGAGAAATCTTGATATTCATCAATTAATATCATTTTTAAATTTTTAATTTTTTGTAATTTATTATCTAATGTAATTGTACATTCTCCTTTAGTTTCTATTATGGTTTGTGTTGCTTTTACTATCACATTGTCAAAATCAATTTTATTTTTATTAATTAATTCTTCTTGGTATTCTTGATATACATTATTCGCCATTTCTACAAATAACTTACATCTTTTGTTTTCTCCAAATATATTATTATTAAGTTTTCTTTTAATTTCTTCTGGAGTTATTTTTACTTTTTGAGCATAAAGTATAAATTGTGCAAATTTTTTTGCCATCTCATCAATATAATTATTATCAATTTTCTGTATAATAGCTTCTGTTGAGAGTTTTATGCAGCTAAGTCCATTTTCTTCTAAACGAGATTTTAAAATATGCTCGAAGTGTTTTCTTCCTTTAGTTAAATCGCAAACAGATGTTTCTATTAATTTTATTTTTTCAAATTTTGATTTTTTTTCAATAATTTTTCTTTTCCATAACATTTCATTATAATATTCATCATATGATTTAGACCAATAAGAAGGGGTTACTTTTTCTTTATTTTTTTCATCTATCCCCCAATGTTCTATTATATATTTGGTTCCAGTTTCTTTAACCCAAATGGTAAAATCTGGATGATAGAGACATCTTTTTTTACTTTGTTTTTCTTCGCTATTTATATATTCACAAGCTAAAAGTTCTTCATATTTATATGAAATATTATGTTCAAAAAGAAAATCTGCAATCCATTTTTCTCCATTAGATTTAACTTTTTCTCGATTTAAAGTGACGAACTTTTTAGTTCTTAGAATTTGGTATTTTTCATTGTCATTTCTAAAAATCCAATATGCAGAATCTAAATCTTCGTTTTTTTCTGGAGACCATTTATAAAATTCTAATAAATCCTCTTTGAATTTTTTTGTAAAAACTTTTTTTGAAGAATAAATAGACCAAACAAATTTTGTAAGTTTTTGTTTCGTCTCTTTTTCTCCATCATCATAAATTAGTTCTTCCGTTGGGTTTACTATATCCCACGCTAAACTATGAAATGTTCGAGCAGATTTTTTGTTAAAATTTTTATATTTGAAATCTTGATAAATTCTACTTCTCATTTCATTGGCGGCATTATGATTAAATGACAATAGCAAAATTTCATCTGACTTTATATTGCCTTTTTCAATTGCTAATATTGCTCGACAGGCAATGGTTCTTGTCTTTCCGGAACCTGCACGAGCAGCGACTAAGACGTTTTGAGTAGGAATAGCTATAGCAAGAGCTTGTTCTTCATTTATTTCTATACCTTTTTTATTAAAAAAATAATCTTTCACATATTTCGCCTTAAGTTTAGAGTAAAACTCATGACTTATTGTTGTGATATCTTTGTTACACAAATCACTTTTGTTAAATTCAAATTGTTGTAAATAAGTTTTTAGTTTATCAACGGCATCTATAAAATCAAGAAATTCCTCTAGATTTTTATTTGGAAGCTTATCTATATCGGCTTGGATGTTTTCTCTGGGAGCATTAATAATATACTTATTTTTTAAATTTTCAATAAATCGGTATTTTTTTTGAAAGATTTCTTGTTTGCATTCTGTGTTGAGATTATTATTTTTCAATATTTCTTCAAGTTTTAGGAAATCATTATTTTTTAAATATTCAGTATATTGTTTTTCTAATTGATTTTTTTGATGATTATCCCCAATAATTTGTACAAGTTGTTCTAGTGAAATATTTTCTTCTTTAACCAAATTTACTAATTTTTGTTCTGTTGGCGTCAATTGGGTATAATTGAAAATTTTATTAATTTCATCTCTAAAATCATAATTTTCATTAGGATAAAATAAATTTTCAGCAATTTTAATAATTTTATTTTTTGTGTCAACACTTATATTCATTTGTAATTTATATTATACTAAAATTTTAAATATGTTTTGTCAATAACTTTATATTCAAATCCTTTCAAAAGACATCTTTATCATTTTGGAAAATGTATTTGTAAAATGAGTTATTGTTTTCGATAACTTCAACGCACGCAATTCCTTCTAAGAATTCGCCACTTGATGAACCGTATTTTAATGGGATTACAAATTTATTATTTTTATCTATAAAGCCACATTTCCCGTCTTTTTCTACAAGACAAATTCCGTATTTAAAGCCGAATAATCCCACTCTCTCGTATTCTAGCGGAATAATTATCTCGTTTTGGAAATTTACGAAACCACATTTGCCGTTTTTTCGAACCTCGGCAAGTTTATATTCCAGAAACCAACCACAAAAATCGTATTCAAAAGGGATTATAGCTTCTGTTGATGGAACACGAATAATTCCCCACTTCCCGTCTTTTTCCTGCGGAGTACAAGGTACAGATGTCACAGTTTTTTGAACAAAAGATGCTGTTGGGGAATTAGTTTTTACGATTGTACAAACATTATCTTTTTCTAGAGTGTAACCGTACGGTCGCTGATAAATATAATCGTATTTGCATGGAATAACAATTTTGCCACGGTTATCCATAACTCCGCAAAGGGATTCATTGTTGTAAATAATTATTTGATCAGATTCATTAAAATGTCCAAATGTATGAAATTGTGTTTTAAAAAGGATTTCTCCATTTTTATTTATGCAAAAATTTTCATCGCAGCCAAAAGGTTTGACAATCGCTTTGCCTCGACTAAAATCTGTTGCTGATATAAATTTATTTTTTAATCTTTTCATTTTGTTATTCCAAAAAATTTCTTTCCATTCCACCTTGTACCTGTGATTTCATTTGCAATTGCAGAAAGACTTTTATAAACATTATCATTGAATTGATACCCATTATCGAGTTTTATAACTTCATATTTCCTTCCCTTAAATTCTCGGATAAGTTTGGTTCCGGTTTTAATTTCTAAAGAAAGAGATGGGGTAAATGTTGAGATTCCTTTTGCATATTTATCGACAAGTTTGTCGATTTGTTTTTGTAGGGATAGTTCTAGTTGGTTATTTTCTTTTTGCCATTTTAAATATTTAATTGCGTATGCTTTATGAATATGTTTAGGCAAATCTGTTTTAAAAATCTTTTTCCACTCTTGTTCGATTTGTGTTCTGTCGGATTTCATGATAATCACCTCATACATAGGATTGCTCTTGTATCTGGGTATTTCAAGTAGTTAGAAACAAATCTTATCTAATGTTTGATTATATAATTTATCTTGTTCTTCAAATAATTTATTTATTGAAATTGGTTTTTTACAATTATTAAATTTAGGCACTTTTATAACTTCGCACAAGTTTTCAATATATGAGATACATTCAACAGCTTTATGTAACCTCAATCCGCCCTCAAAATCAAAAGGTATACTTGTTACAAGTTTACTATTTTTATTGTTATCAAGTACAAGTTCTATAAGTTTTTTAGTCGCTCCGCAAGAAGTTCCGCCACCGAGTGGAGCTATCGCAATAATGTTTTCATAGTCTTTAAGTAATTTCAAAATCTCATTTTTACATTCTCTAACAGAAAGTTCTCCTAAATACACCTTTCCTCCTGCAGCGAATTTTCCACAAATTTTTTCACCGATACGCATACCTGAATATTTTTCAATTACATCTATATCTGTATCAAGAAAAATTTTAGGTAGGTTTGTTTTGTAATTAGATAAAATTTTGCAACCTCCGTTACCTATTCCGATTAAGCAAGTTTTTTCAGTCATTTTGACCTCCTTTTGTCGTCTTACATTAATCATATTAACAAGTAACTATGTCAAGTTCGGGTACACAAAAAATATCAATTTAAAGTTTTTTTCTAATTTCATCAATATAATTTTTGTATTCTTTTTTTAACTTTTGCGGAGCTAAAATTTCAACAGCATAACCCCATTTAAACAAATTCCACATTATATGTTTATCGCCGCTTGCTTTGAAGGTTACAATAACACTACCGTCAGATTGTTGTTTTATTTTTTGAGTTGGGTGAAAGTTGTAATTCGAAACATCTTCAGATGCTTCCGGAATAAATTTTAATTTAACATTATAGATTTCTCCAAAATAAACTCCAAATGATTTTTTTGAAAACTCTTGTAAATCAAAATTCTTTGCATCAAATTTCTCATTTGTTAATTGTACATTTTTTAATTTGTGTAGAACATAGTTAAATTCACCGATACCTTTGGCAGATTCTCTTGCAATTAAATGAACTTTTTCTCCATAAATTAAGCCTAATGGTTCTAAAATCCTTTCTTTATCGTGGTAAATTGCTTTAATTTTTCTATTTTCTTTTATTGCTTGGCGAATAACAGAAACAGTTTCTAAATTTACTTTATAACATTGTGATTGACGAATTGCATAACCTTCTGATTGAAGTAATAATTCAACTTGATTGTTACCCATTTTGTTATGTTTATATTTTAAGGCTTTAATTTTGGTTAAAATTTCATCAAGTTCTGTTTGGGATAATTTATCACAAGTTGGTTTTAATTTTTCCAGAAATGCAATATCTTCACTTGAAAAAGAAACAAGTTCATTCAATGAATAATTGCTAAAACCCCATCGCTTACAACGTTCTTCTGTTTCTATTTCGTCTACTTGTGGTAAAATTGCAAGTACACTATCACGCATTCTTTCTGCTGTTCTGCGAGAAACATTAAACCTTTCCTGAATGTCATTTAATGATACTCCATTCAATTTTGAAAGCATAAAAATTATTAAATCAATTATATCTGAAACTCTTGAATATCTTGGTTTTTCTTCCATATATAAACTCCTTTTTGCTTATTGTATCACAAAAATACGTCAAATATGGGCGTTAATTTATTCTTTTGCTTTAAAGTTGTACAAAGGTTTTAAATGGTCTATGATTTCAGCAGTTGGAGTAATCGCTTGAATTATCTCATTACTGTTTTTATAAGCACTTGGGGATTCATCTAGTGTTGCAGTAGAAATACAACTTGAAAAAATATCTTTCATTTGATTTTTATATTCTTGCATTGTCAACTGGTCTTTGGCTTGTGTTCTAGATAAGGCTCTGCCTGCACCATGTGGAGCAGAATTATTCCAATCAGAATTTCCTTTTCCTACACAAATTAAAGAACCATCAGCCATATTGAGTGGAATTAAAACTTTTTCATTTTTATTACAAGAAATTGCCCCTTTTCTAATAATTCCATCTTGCCCAATATAGTTATGGATTGTTTCAAATTCCTCATCTAGTTTCCAACGCATTCCGACCATAATATCGTGTGCCATAATTTTTCGATTTAAATTTGCATATTCTCTGCAATATTCTGCACAAATTAAATAGTCTTGAGCATCTTTACCCGTTAAATATGATAATTGTTTTAATTCTCCGGAACCATAACAATTTTTCTTAATTGCTAAATCTTGAAAATAAATTGCCAGTTTTAATCCGATATTTCTTGACCCACTGTGGATTATCAAGTATGTTCCTGTTGTTCCTTTTTCTAAAGAGATAAAATGATTCCCTCCACCAAGAGAACCGATTTTATTGACGTGATTAACAAAATTATCTTTAAGAATATCTTTGCAAATCTTTTTAGTTTTTTCAATAAATTCTTCCGGAACTAATTCACTAAATCTTTTTCTTCCATCTCTGCCAAAAGGAATGTTACGGCGAATAACTTTATCAAGTTTTTCATAATCATTCGTAATATCCTTGTCATCCAATTTTATAACATGCATTCCGCAAAATTGGTCAACTCCGATAATGTTTGGAATAATTTCTCCATTTTTAGGCCTTTCGGCAGTAAAACCGATTGTACAGCCTTTCCCTTTATGGCAATCGGGCATTATTCTAACTTCGCAATCTTTAAAAATTGGGTGATTACAGATTGCCAATGTCTGTTCTGTAACATCAGTATCTTCAACTTCTGTAAAAATTTTTGCTGATGTATATTTCCCATTTATTTCGTACATTATTCCTCCTTATTATTTTTTTAGTTTTAATTTTCTTGCTAATTGTGCCGCTATTTTTTCTGTTATGTGTAATCTTTGAGCGGTCGCTTTTATTGAAAAATGTTCTTCTCCAAAAATCTTTTTAAAATCAGATATTGAAACCGCAGTTCCTTCACATCTGCAACTTGACGGAATTTTATCCAAAATTTTATAGTCCATTGATTCAATAAAGGTTTTGAATTTGCCTAAATCTGTAAAATTACCATTTTTATTTGTCCATAATTTTGATTCTGATTTATAAAAATCTGAAATGTATTTCATTATCATCTGCATATTTCCGCTAAAGACTACTTTGTTTGCTCGTATTAAATATTTCATTTTCAATAATCCTTTTCTTTTTTTACATAATAAAATATAAGTACGTCTTATTCGGGCGTACTTAATTGATACTCTTTTTGAAGAGTTTTTCAAGTCATTGAAAAGAATTGTGTCTAAGCGATTTGTATAAAATAACACTATTAATTTACAAATAGAAAAATTAAATAATTATTGTGAGAACTTATATTCCCTTAAAATATTACTCGAAGTCTTGACAAAAATTGAATTATAGTAAATAATATACATGTACAACCTAGGATGTTCTCCCTGCACTTTGTTGCATAGAAGCCTAGGTTTTTTTGTTTGGAAGTGTTGTACGTTTCACCAATATATTGTATGTATCTAAAAAAGTAGATGTTTGTTTCAATATTTTCAAATTATCATTTGGCAAAAAAGATAACATTTCTAAAATATCATTGTATAAATTTAATGTACGTTCTGGATACTTAAATATTTTTTCATAATGAAATACTCTGTTTCTAAACCGTCTGATATTGTATAATTTTTTAGCTATATAATTTATTGATGGTTTCTTATTAAAATTAGGAAATACTCCATAAAAACGTCTTGGCTTATTCCAAATTAATGAATTGTATTTTTTTACACAAAGATTTGTCCAAAATCCAAAATTAAGATTTGCAACAACTTTACCTGTAGAAAAATCTTTTGATTTTTCTATGCATTCAATTTTTGTGTCATTGTATGTCTTTAAAAGAACTTTGTATTCACTAATGTCAAGTTGTATTTTATTATTTATTGCATCTTCAATCCATGTTTTTGAAATATATTCCTTTAAAATATTATTAATTGTATTTCTTAAAATGACTTCCAATGTACATAGTTCAGGATAGATAGCTTGCGATATTTTTACATTGTCTCTGTAATTTGCAACTATTTCATTAATCGTGTCATTTTCAGAATATGCAAATGAGGCTAACCTTTCAGTACTATATATTATGTCATATTTTTCGATTTCTTTTTGTTTAACCATGCGTAAATTATACTACAAATAGACTAATCCGGAATTCTTAATTGTTAGAAATAAAGCCTTATGTTATTTATACAAAGTTTTGCAAGTATATTTCCTAAATTTTAGCCCTAATCAACAAGAGCTTTTGCTATTTTATAAAAATCTTTCATTCTCTCAGGGTTATTATTCAAAATTTGTTCAATTTCAGCTTGTAAGTTTTTATTATCATTATGATGTTCAAAATTAAAAACTTCTGAAAAATCTACCTCAAGCACTTGTAATATTTTTTCTAGCGTTGACATTAATGGATAATTCCGTCCTGTAACGATGTTGCTTAATGCTGTTGGTTCTATTCCAATTAACTCTGCTAATTTTTCTTGGCTAATATTTTTCTTTTTAATAAGTTCTTTAATCCTACGTCCTAAAAGCTTTTTCTTATCCATATAATCACCTTACTTACAATTTGATTTTATATAATCGTACAAATAAAGTTTCAAAATCGACATAGAAAGATACTGAACTTAAATGAGTTAATTCAGTATGAAATGTATTATGATTTGATTATTCTGTACTTCTGAGCAAAACTTCAGTACAAAGGAGATTAACACCCATTTCTGACATAGTTTGAAGTTAGAATAGGTAAAAGAAAGGATTTTAATATGTATTCAAAAGAAAAAATCGAAAATCTGCTTAGTATGTTCAAAATTTCATTTGCCGACCCGATTGATTTAAAAAATGGAACAGGGTTTCTTGTATATTCTGATGAAACTATTGATAATACTTCAAATAGTGAGTTAAAACATAAATATGAGAATGAATGTAAAGAGATAAAAAATAAAACAGAAAGAAATATTTATCGTTATTACTATTATGAAAATTTTAAAAACAAAAAACAGCTACATGCAACAATAGTTATGATGAATCCAGCTTTTGCGGATTCTGTAGAACCTGATAATACAATTAAAAATATCGAAAAATATTTGAATAACGAAAAAGATGCTATTTTAAAACATTTACCGAATATTCACAATGAATTTGGTTCATTTGATATTATAAATCTTTATCCTGTTAGAATGCCAAAATCTGAAAAACTCAATGAATTTTTAGAGCTAACAAAAATTGAAACAGAAAAGTATCAGAAATTTGTAAAAGAATATTTAAGCAAAATCGACAAAAATCACATTGTTATTGCTGCCTGGGGTGATGATAAAAAAGATAATGAACTTGCTAGAAAATTATTTGCAGACTTGGATATAAAATTCTATTGTTATGGATTGACTAAAAATGGTTACCCAAAACATTTTAGTTCATTAGCATATAACAATTTTAATAAGTTTAGATGCCCATTACCTTATATAAAAATTAATAATTGGATTAAGGATCCTGTTTTATCCGATTATGACAAAAAAAGACTTGCTGACGTAAGAAACTTAAAACGATGGCTTACAAGTTCTCCATCAATAAGTCAATACTACGTAAATTATATGAAAGAACTTCTAAATGATGTTTTTGAGCAAGTTGAGTAGTTAATTTTTGTGTCTAAGTACTTGAATTTATTTTAAACAAGAGCGATGAATGGAACTAGTACGCCCGAATTGGTCGTTAAAATAATCAATAATATATTTGCGAAAGGAGATATTATCTGCAAAATGTAAAAAAGGCACTTGAAAATATTGAAAAATTTAGAAATTCTGATGAATTACATGAAGTAAAATTTGAAGATGATATTATTTATGCACCTTTGAATTTTAAAGAAAGTAATTATGGTTTTATGATTTTCTCTAAAGAGGAATATGAACCTGCGTTAGACAAGCTGAAACAATGTCAACGAAAACATAGATACTACTATTATGAATAATTAGCAAAAGATAATGCTAAAAATGTTATATTTGTAATGTTCAACCCGAGTACGGTATAGTTTTTCGGACACTTTTGAAATCGGTTTTTGAGATGTTTAATCGCTATGTTTGGCTTGGTGTTTGAGTTATGCCCGCTTCCCCAAGCCTGAGAATCGGGGCTTTGAAAAGTCCGGAATGTCCGGTTATTAGGACTAAAAAGTCTGGTATCTTTCCATAAATTTTTATAAAATCGCTGAGTTTCCCTAATATGTTTGAGTTTTGGCGATTGCCCAAAATCGGACATTTGAGGAAATTTGACTCCTTAAATTTATACAAAACTCGGAATACCCCAAAATATGTGTCTTTTAGAATTTTAATTATTTTGTATAATTCTATGATATTTACCCCTAAGTCGGAAGTTAATTTTTTAAGAGGGAAATGCTTCCCTGACTTTATTTTATAGAGATTTTATCGAAATAAATTTCAAAACTTTAAGATGACTTTTCAAAAACTAAGTGTAAAAAATATCAGATTAATTTTTACCCTATAAGACGGAAGCAGAATCGAGAGAAAATAGCAGATTATTGCAAAATCATGAATTCAAACTGTGTTTAAATTGTGTTTAAAAGATGTTCAAAAGCAGTTTTATAAATTTTTTGCTTAAATTTCAGACATAATCGAACACAAAACAACACATTTCCCTCTAAATTCAATAAAATTGATAAAAATTAATATTAAAAACAAAAATTTATATTGCTGTTTCTTTTAATGTTGCACATTCAAATCCGCCCAAAGTACTCCAACACTGGTTACCTGGATGTCGTTGTTTTTTACCTAATTCATCAATATTTTGTTTATTTTCTGTATCAAAACCAATATAAAAAAGATTTAATTTACATTTTCTAAGTATATTTTTAATTTTATTTATTTCTTCTGAATAATCATTTTCTTTACCATATCCCCAACCAATAACCACATCAGAATGTTTTCTGTTTTCTAAAAATTTCTCTATAAATTTTAGATTATTTGCATTATCAAAATTTTTTAAGGATTTTTTATCTACTTCTGGGTTTCTACTTGAGAAGACATTTAAAATTTCCATACAATTATAATTATATTTTTCATTCTTAATAAGATTATAACAATTTTGTATTGTACTATCTCTAAATTCAGGGCAGGCTTTACTTGGATTGAACAATATAAAAATTATTGAATGTTCACTCGTCTTATTGGGAATTTGTTCGCAATAATATAAACGTTCTTTATAAATAGTTTGTCCTAATTTTTTGCAAATAGTACTATTTTTCTTTTTATCATAAACATCTTTTCCAAAAACCATAAAACCACAATTATACTTTAGCTGTTTAAAAATATAATTATCATAGTTTGTACAATTGATAGGGCTCAATCGATATTTTTCAATACTTTTTACTAAATTCTCTATAATATTGTCATTCATAAAACCTCTCTTTGCTTAATATATTATAATCTATTTATTTAAAGTACACTTTTTAATAGTCAAATTTTTTGTTAATATGTAAATTAATTATAAAGGATAAAATATGGAAATAGTTGATTGTATAGAAAAATTAAAATCTGAAATTAAGTATGCTTATAATGAAACCAAGAAAACTCTTGGAGACAATATATATCGTGGACATTCAAGAGCGATTAGTAGCGATATAGAAGATGGCATAGCACTATTTATTTCAAGATTACAACCAAGTTGCAAAATCTTTCTAGATCCATCAATTCATATTGACCATAAAACACATAGACCAGATTTATTGGTTATAAATAATAAAAACGAAGTTATCGCGATGGTCGAAATTAAAGCAAATATGGGTTGGTGTCGAAAAGCTTCTGGAGTTATCCAGAAAATTTTGTCTGAAGATCTTATATTCAAGAATACAAGAACTATTAATTGTGAGTTTTCAAATAATAGAAGTTATGATACTAGTTATAGCAATAATGTAAAATTATTCTTAATCTCTTTAACTAAAGGAAATTGTTCTGATAAAAACCACAAATCAAACAAAGAATATGCTAATGCCAATAATGTATATCAATTTAACCTTTTTGACGGTTGGTATGATTCTTTAATTAATTGTGAAATAGAAGAGTTTGCAAAACAAATTAAAAACTTAGCTGTTTAAGATTAATTTAAAAAAAGATATTTCATTGTTGAAATGAATTATAATATTTAAACTATAAGAATATAGCAAATCTATAATATATTTATTATAGATTTATTGTCATGTTATAAAAAAAATTATGCATTAGATAAATTCTTTAAAATATGATTATAAAGTCTATTATCTTTATTTTCACTATCTTCTATAAAATTATTGAATATAGTAACAATTAATTTATTTAAACTTACATTCTCCATTTTAGCAATTTCTACTAATGTTTGATGAATTTCTGGAGTAGTTCTAATATTAAAAGTACCACTATATGCCTTTTGTGGTTCTTTACCAATTTCTTTACAAGTTTCTAAATAATCATCTACCATATCATGAAAAGCTTTTTCTAGTTCTTCTATTGTATTACCTTCAAATGTAATTAAATCATCAATAAATAAAATTTTTCCAAAAAGGCATTTATCTGTTAAATCATATTCAACAGAACCAATATAATTTTTATATTTTAAAACTTTGTCATTTTTCATCTTAAACATTATATTAACCCATTCCTTTCTAGTTTTTCTATTATCTGATCGATTACATAACTTTTTATTATATTACCCGGATGAGGTTTATGGAACATTATTATATCATTAGAATTGTTTTTAAATCTTACAGCAGAACCAGATGTTTTACCTGTCTTTAACTCTGTGTATCCAAAACGTTTTAGAATCTGGACAAGTTCTTCATAGGTAAAATCCTTGGGTTTGCTTATAAATTTTTTTAGTAATTTGTCTATTTTTGTCATACTAATAGTATACTGTATATCGATATTTTTTGCAACTATTTTTTAGTTGCAATTAAGTTTTGTTAATTTCTTATTTCTGACACACTCTGACACATTTCCCCCTTAAACACTTTCATTTTGAGAGAAAGCAGTCTAACATACAATAGCTGTAATAATAAATAAGGATACAGTATGGCAGACATTAATAATAACGATATTTGGATTGATGTTGAAACTTTAGCAAAACTGAAAAACATTACTCGAAGAGCAGTTCGGCTTGCGTTGAACCAAAACAAATATGAATACAAAGTTGAAAATATCAGAGGCGGGAAAAAATACAAAATTAAATTATCCACGCTTAAAGAAGAGCTTCAGCTTAAATATTTTCAGGAATATTATGATGATTATAAGACTTGCGAAAATGAGGTTATTGAACTATCAAATCTCAACATCAAACAAGAAAAACTAATTTCAGAAAACCAAAGAAAATTTGCACTTGCAAAGTATGACTTAATTTATGCTTGGCTTGAATTTAGGAAAAAATTCAAAAGAGATAAATTGAAAACTGGCGGAAATATCCCCGATAAAGAATTCTTGCAATTATATAATACAGGGATGTTTCAGGAAGAGATTTTTAAGACTCTCGGTAAAGTTTCAATCGGCTCGCTTTATCGCTGGCGGGCATTATTGGATTATAACAAGGTTTGGACATCGTTAGTCGGACAATATAAATATTCAACCCGAAAAGAATACAGGACCACACTAAACGAAGAACAGATAAAAATATTTATACAGATTTTGCTCTCCCCAAGTGCATTTTCAATAGGTAAAGTGATTTCATTAACCAAGCATATTTTAAAAGAACGCGGTCAGGAGATTTTACCTAAAGATATTACATTCAGGCGGTATGCGGAGTGGTTCAGGGATAATAATTTCGATAAATGGACACTTGCAAGAGACGGCGAAAAAGCATTAAAGGATAAAGTCAGTCCGTTTATAGTCAGGAATGCAGCACTTTTAAAAGCAGGGCAAGTGCTTGTGGCAGATGGGCATACGCTAAACTTTCAAGTAATAAACCCGTTTACAGGTAAACCCTGCCGAGCGACTTTGCTTGGTTTCTTGGATTGGAAATCGGGCGGACTTGTCGGATACGACATTATGCTTGAAGAATGTACGCAAAATATTGCATCGGCTTTAAGAAATGCCATTTTAAAAATGGACCATATTCCTGAATATGTTTACCAGGATAACGGTAGAGTCTTTAAAAGCAAATTCTTCAATGGTGATAAAAAGTTTGAAGAACTCGGATTTACAGGTGTTTACAACAAACTTGGAATAAAACCTGTTTATGCCACACCATACAACGCTCGAGCCAAAGTCATCGAGCGTTTCTTTTTGGATTTTCAGGAAAGTTTTGAGAAACTGATTCCAAGCTATATCGGGACAAGTATTGAAAATAAGCCTGCATATTTGATGAGAAATGAAAAGTTACATAAAAATATCCACGAAAAATACAGTTTTACTCCAACCATTGAACAAGCACTTAAAATGATTGAAAAATGGCTTGAATTTAAACATTCGCAACCTTGTCCGAACGCTAAAGATAAAACAATTCAGGAAGTTTTAAACGAAATTGAAAAACAAAATATTAATGAAAATTCGCTTGACGATTTGATGATGGCACAAGAAATCAAGAGTATTGGCAGAAACGGAATCGGATTTTTGAAAGCAGATTATTTTGACGAAGCACTCTACGGAATCAAAGAAAAAACTGTTATAAAGTACAGCCTGTTTGATTTGTCGTATATCAAAGTTTATTCAATGAAAGGCGAATTTATCTGTAAGGCAAACCGCATAACGGAAACTCACCCGCTTGCTTATCAAATGGGCGATATTAAAGATATTGAGGACTACAAACAGAAGATTGAAAAACAACAAAAGCTTCGCCGAAAAACGATTAAAGCGGTTAAGGAACATTTTAATTTAGAGGATATGGATTATCTTGAAAAAGAACTTATGCAAAATATCCGATCACCTCAACCCGAACCGATTAAAGAAATAACGGTTCAACCTGAACCAAAACCGAAAAAGGATTTTGAACCGAAAGTTAAAACCTCAATTGTTGCAAGGCCAATATTTAAATCTTCTTACGAACGCTACGAATGGCATATGCAGAATGGTTAGAAATCCAAATGTTAAAGAAATTGCAAAAGACGATAATGAAGGAAACTTGAATTTCATTAAAGCCTTTTTAGGTAATCGCAGAGGTTCAGATATTGTTGTCGCTTGGGGCTGTGGTAAAGAAAAGGAATACAAAACTTAAGTTTAAGCCGTAGAAAAATTACTAGAGGATTTTAATAAGTATAAAATCATAGTAAAAGAAGAGGTAATTAAAGAAATTCAAAATTTTGATAGGCTCCCAGCACCAACATCTTGGGCAGTTTTTAATGGGTTTGAGCATTCAGCAGAATTAGCAAAGTATTAATATTTATTCACGCCACGTCTATTTCAGACGTGGCGTAAATGCAATTTATATAATATTTTTAATTAAACTTGCAATGTTCGGAGAAAATGTGGTATAACATCCGTATAACATTCGGAGAAAACATGAAATATATCTATCAAAACGCAGACTGGCACAGCTTTAGATGGTGCGGAGAAAAAATTCAAAATTTATTATTAGAAATCACAAATAATTAAAATCCCACAGCGTTTTGTAGATCTTTAGACCTTTTGACTTTAACTTCGGCTTCAAGCATTTTGGAAAGTTCGCCTAAATCTGTTATCCTCAAGAAATCAGCTTTCTTTTTCACTGTGGCGAAATCTCCTGCTGTTAGCCCTTTTATATAAATATTTGGATTTTTTATGCCAAAGAAATGGTTAAATGCTGAATTTACTTGTTCTTTAGATAAAAAGTCAAATTTAATTTTGAATGTAAATCGTCTTAAACTGGCTTCATCAAGTGTATTCATTAAATTTGTTGTGCAAATAAATGGGTATTCGTTGACTTCCATCCAAGTCAACATTTCGTTAACTTGTGAGATTTCCCATCTTCGAGTTGCATTGTTTCTATTTTGCAAAAATGTATCAGCTTCATCAAAAATTAACATCGCCTTTTTAGATTTTGCTTCTGAAAAAGCTTCTGCTATATTTTGCTCTGTTTCTCCAACGTATGGTGAAATCAAATCACTTGCCCGTTTAATTATTACTTCAAGTCCTAATTCTTTTGCTAAATATCTTGCATATAAACTTTTTCCTGTTCCAGGTTCACCATAAAGACAAAGTGAAAAATTTAGTTTCCCGCAAGTTTTTATTTTAGCTGTCAAGTCTTTTATATCTAAATCTGAATTGACAAGATTATCATTGTATTCTTGCATTTCAAATCCTTTTTTCTTCTTTACATTTTTCTTTTTAGATACTACTTTCGCAAGGTTTTCAACGAATCCTTCAAAATCATCTTGCTTCCCATCAACTAATTTTGTTGTTTTTACTGCATTTGTAATCAATGCAGGGGGAATATCATAATTTTTGTTTAGTTCTATCAGTTTGTCTTTGTCTAGTTCAAATTTATTTTTTCGAATTACTCTTTTCCAGATGTTCAAACGAATATCATCTGTTAATTTTTCAAATTCGATTGTATAAGTCATTCTTCGTAAAAATGCCGGATCAACATTGTATATATTATTGGTTATCCAGAAAATCGGAATTGGAGTTTCTTCAATAAGATTATTCAAATATGCTTTTGAAGCACTGCCAAATTCAGTAAAACCTCTATTCATAACATCTTCTGCTTCGTCAAAGAGTATGCAAGATTTCCCAACTTTAGATAAGATTGCTTGTTTTGAGGCTAGATCGCTTAACCTATCTTTTCTTGTAGCTTCTTTGTCCATGAATTGTGCTGAGGTTGAGTACATATCGATTTTTGCTTTGTTAGCTATAAGCTTGGCAAATTGAGTTTTCCCTGTTCCAACTGAACCATAGAGCAAAATATTTACACCTTTTGTATTGTTTTCAATTGCAGATGTTAGAATATTTTTTGTTATATCTCGTTCTTTGGTTATATGTTTAAAATCGTTCCATTTAAGTTCCGATTTTTGATTTTTACCCAGTAATATGTTTTTTATTTGAGTTTTGGTTTTAATATCAGTGTCAGAAAAAATTTGTAAAATTTTACTGTTTAGTGCTAATTTAGCATCGTTAAATCTATGTTTTGTAAAAATACCTTTTTTAATCATTTGGTTTTTAATTTTTGCAACATTCCATTTTTTTAGTTTTAATACATATATTCCAAATGTTTCAAAATCTTCAAACTGCTTTAAACTAAAGGTTCCAATTAGTTGTATTAGTGGGTTAATTTCTTTTAGTATATAATAGAGAAGGAAATTGTACTCGGGTTTGTTCAAATTATACAAATCTGCTATCAAATTCATTTTAGTTTTAATTGTAGAATTAGGAATCTTGACCTCTTGAAGATATGAAATTAATTCTTTTTTAATTTTATTTTTTGTGAGAGAAATTTCTCTTTGTGAGAGGTTATCGGGTCTTTTTACTGTTATTTTAGTTTTAAATTTAAAAACGAAGTTTAAATCTTTAAAAAAATTCTTGAAGTTATACTCATTTATATCTATACCTTCCATTAAATTTAATAAATAATTGCATAACATATATTTTTCAAAAGAAGATATATCTTTTAATTCGTCATATTTATTTTTTTTAGGGTTCCTGTTTAGTGTCCAGTCTAAATAATATTCGCTCATTTGTAAATCCTTTCTTACATACATTATAAGCAAGAACTATGTCATTTACGGACAGATAAATCAAGCAAATGACACAAATGTAAACAATAAAGGCATTTGATATATTATAGATAATATAATATCTAACATTTGACATTTATCTAAATATAGTATAATATATTAACTATGAACAATTTTTTATTTAATCAAAAAACACCAAAAGAAATAGCTCAAAATTTGGTTGAAAGAATCCAACATCGCAGAAAAAAACTCAAAATCTCGCAAATACAACTTTCCCAAAAATCAGGAGTGAGTCTTGGTTCTATTAAACGATTCGAATCAAAAGCAGAAATCTCTCTTGCTTCACTTATTAAAATTGCAATTGCACTTGATTTGGATAAAGATTTTGATAGTCTATTTACTCAAACTACATACAATTCTATTGACGAAATAATAAATGGAGACTAAAGACATGGAAAAGTATAGATATTTGAATGTTTTATATAATGATATTTTAGTTGGAAAATTAGCTAAAACCAATGATAATTTGATTGCATTTGAATATGATGATAATTGGCTAAATAACGGATTTAGTATCTCTCCATACAGTTTGCCATTAGTAAAAAAAGTGTTTATACCAAAGCAAGAGCCATTTGGCGGACTGTTTGGAGTTTTCAATGATAGTTTGCCTGATGGTTGGGGTAGGTTATTGGTTGACAGATTATTTTTGAATCATAAAATAAGTCCACTTGAAATTGATAACCTTAATCGACTTGCTGTTGTTCAGGAAAATGGTATGGGGGCTCTAACTTATAAGCCGGAGCACAGATTTGAAATCGTAGGACAAAATTTAGATTTAGATTCATTAGCGAAAGAATGTTCAAAAATTTTAGAAACAAACAATTCTAATGAATTAGATGAATTGTTTATGCTAGGAGGTTCTTCTGGTGGAGCCAGACCCAAAATTCTTACACAAATTAATGGTGAAGATTGGATTATCAAATTCCCTTCTTCACAAGATCCTAAAAATATTGGAGAACAAGAATATCAATATTCTTTATGTGCTAAAAAGTGTGGAATAAACATGGCTGAAACAAAATTGTTTCCTTCAAAAATATGTTCAGGATATTTTGGAATTAAAAGATTTGACAGAAATAATAATAGAAAAATTCACATGGTTTCAGTAAGCGGATTGCTAGAAACAAGTCATAGATTGCCAAATCTTGATTACAATATCCTTATGAAATTAACTTTAGAATTAACAAAAAATTACCAAGATATAGAGCAACTTTATAGGCTTATGTGTTTCAATGTTTTTGCACATAATAGAGATGATCATTCAAAGAATTTTTCTTATATTTATAATGAAGCAAAAAAAGAGTGGCACTTGTCACCGGCTTATGATTTAACTTACAGTTCGTCTTTTAATGGTGAACATGCGACAACAATTGATGGAGAAGGTAAAAATCCAAATTTAGATAATATTTTGTCGGTTGCTAAAAATATAGGTTTAAAAGAAAAATTGGCAAAAGATATTGCGTCTGAAATTAAAAATAAGTGTACGAGTTTGCCAAAATATAAAAAATAAATTATCTTTAATAATCTCCATTTCGTTCTTTTTGCAAATTCCAAAAACAATTTGTATAATGGTATTTGTCTCCGCTAATTACTCGAACAATATCTTTTTTAAAGTCATACCTTTCGTTAGATTTAAATAGTTTTGTATAAACTTGAAATCGTCCTTTGATGTCTTTTGTTATAACTAGCAAATCCTCTATATTTGTATTTAGAAGTTTTTCTCTTACTTTTTCATCAAGACGATTTATCACGTTTACTTCTACTAATTTTTTATATTGGTCAACATTTTGTTCTTTCGAAATTTTGGTAAATTCTTCAAGGTTGTATTTAGTATTTTTCCGGCTACCTTCGTTTTTAAATTCAAAAAGTTGTAAGAGTGCTTTGAAAACTATATATTCTTCTTTGTTGTAACAAGTTTTTCTTGAGTTTTCTCCATAGATGCTATGGCAGTTCAAACAACGAAATCTTCCTTTGTCATGCTTTACTGCTGATATTTCTCCACACTTTTGACATTTATATCTTCTTTTTCTACGTGTTTGTTTAATCTGTTTAGGCATGTTTTTAAATCCTTTTATATATTTTCACCTTTTTATATAAAAGGTGAAATAAATAATTTTGTCAAGATATTATCTATAATTGACTTCAAGGCTAATTTTTGCGATTTTTTACGCTTTAGAAAGTGCTTCTTTATATTTATTTAGAAACACGAAGTGCGTGTTCATAAATTAGAGGAGGTTCACATGAACAACTCAAAAATTTTAAAATTGAATAGTGTAGCTAAAAATGTACTTAAAAATTACATTGAAGCTTCTAAAAGTAGTGAAATGGGTGTTGCTCGAGTTGAAATTATTCCAATACAAGAAATTCAACTTGTTGAAAACAATCCTAATAAGCATTCAGAAGAACACTTAGACGATTTAGCCAGCAGTATAAACAAATATGGATTAATTGTTCCTGTACTGAAAAACAGCAAAAATCAACTCATTACTGGGGAAGGTCGGTATCGAAGTCTTTTAAAGTTAGGAAGTAGTCATATAGCATGTCTTACTATCGAAGATTTGGCTCCTGAAATTTTGAGAGCATACCGTATTGCAGACAACCAATTAACTAGAAGTTCCGAATTTGATTTTTCAAAACTTCAAACAGAATTTAAATTCTTATATGATTTTAAAATTTTTGGAACGGATGTAGGTTTTACTTCTTTGCAGGTCGACAAAATTTACAACTATAAAATTGAAGAACCTAAAACTTCAAAGAAAAGTTCTCCTAAAGAAGAATCTTGTGATTGGATAGCAGATAAAATTCCTCAAAAAGTAAATAAAGGTGATCTGTGGCGTCTTGGAGATAACTTCCTGTATTGTGGAAACTCGTTAGAAGAAACCTCTTACAAAATCCTTATGCAGGGTGAATTAGCAAATATTGTAGTTACGGCTCCTCCTTACAATGTCAAAATTTCAGGACACGTATGCGGACTTGGGAGAACCAAACACCCGGAATTTGATATGGCATCAGGAGAAATGACAGATGAAGAATTTGAAAAGAATTTTGTAACCCCATATATGCAAAATTGCATTAAAAACTCAATTGATGGCTCTCTTCATTACCATTTCATTGATTGGCGGCATTTGAAAACTTTTTTAAATGTTGGACAAAGCCTTTATAACGAGTTAAAAAATATTTGTGTATGGGTAAAGTCAAATGGCGGTGGAATGGGAAGCCTTTACAGAAGTTCACATGAAATGGTCTGTTTATTTAAACATGGTACTCAGCCTCATATAAATAACATTGAGTTAGGTAAACATGGGCGAAATAGATGCAATGTTTGGGCATATCCAGGGGTAAGGGCAAATACGCCTGATACATTGGAGTTGTTAAAACTTCATCCGACAGTAAAACCTGTATCACTTTTGTACGATATTTTGCTTGACACGTCTAATGTTAATGATATTGTCCTAGACTGTTTTGGTGGAAGTGGTTCAACTCTTATTGCCGCAACTAGGTGCAAACGGAGAGCAAGAGTTATTGAAATAAGTCCTCATTACTGCGACATAATTTTGTGGAGATGGGAGCAAGAAACAGGTAAAAAAGCTACACTAGTAAAAAGTATGGAGGAGCAAGTAAATGGCTAATGAGAATAAAATTGAAAAATTAAAACAAGTAATGTCAAAAAATTACGAAGTTGGATATTGTAAACCTCCTGAATCTACAAGATTTCAAAAAGGGCAATCTGGAAATCCCAAAGGACGTAAAAAGAAAACGATTCCAAAATCTATAAACGAAGCTCTAACTCTAGAACTGACAAATAAACATATAATTACAAATGAGCATGGGAAACAAGAAAATGTATATTTGTTTCAAGTTCTAGCTAAACAACTAATACAAGATGCATTGAAAAGTGATAAACATTCAAGAAAGTTGCTAATGGAACTTTTAAATCAAAAAGATTTGTTATTATCCAGAATACAATTAGAAGAAAGAGAGCCAGAAGTTGACTCTGAACATGAAAGAGAACTTAGAAATCGGTTTTTGAATGATTTAAATGAAATGTACCGAGAACTAGATAAAGAGGAAGCAAAAAAATCATAATTATCTCTTGATAAACCAACTAATTGATAATAAATTCCCTGCATTTTTAAATGCAGGGAATTTTGGTCAGAGCATTGAATAGACTGAAACTTAGGTTTGCAAAAATCCAATATCACATAAATTTTCCCAGAAAAATTAAAATAACAGGGAATTTGTGGTAGAGCCTTTTGCTCTTTGGACTAAAATATCCGTTTTTTAGTCTATATAGCACATAGAGTGCAAGTTATAATCAAAAAACGTCCATGTTGTGGACGTTTCTTGTGTGTAATTTTTCTTATAACAAAAATTTCTTGTGCGCTATTTTATCATTTTTACAACTTTTTTAAAATAATCACTATCAGAAATGGCTTTTTGTGTGCAAGTCATACCTACTTGATTTGGCTCACCCAAATTACAATCATTGTTTTCTATATACGATGTGGTCGGTCCGCCGACAGGATATAGCGTTCCCTCTTGAGATTCAAATGCGAAAAAGTCGTATCCAAGACGATTTGGTTTCTCAATTCCATTTATGTCAATCATTATGCGACATCCTCTCCAATTTTCATATGCAGGGCAATCATCAAAAAATATCAACGCTCCGCTAGGAAGCATGAGTTGCCCATCATTGAACGCGCCTTCGCGTAATGTTCCACTTTTGCTCAAATATTTGTAATCATCTGATTTTGAAGAATTGTCATAAAAATCATGGCATCCAGCAGGTGTTTTGGTTGGGGTTCCTGAAACATTGTTGCTGCAAATTGTTACGTTAGTCATATATTTGGCTAATGTTGTGTGGCGTGTGCTCCTTGCGTAAGCTCTAAAATCAGTTGAAACATCATCTGCTTCCATTAAACGAATAGCTTGTTGAACTACGGAATATGATTTTGTAAACTGAGTTTTTAATTTTTTTGCTTTCATTTCGGTCATCAAGTTTGGAATCGTAATCGCTGCAACCACCCCAATTATACCAAGAGTAATTAAAACTTCTGCTAATGTAAAACCAAATAGTGCTTTTGTTTGTGGCAAATTTGGGTTTGGTATCTTTCCCATTTGAAAAATGTTAAAATTTGAATTTTTTGATAATTGTTGTGTTGATTCTGAATTAGAATTGTTCGTATTTATATTTGATTTTAAATCTAGCATAAAGTTCTCCTTATTGTACATAATATCATTAATTACGTACAGTAAGTACGTATAATTTACAAAAATTTACGTATACACTATACGTATATGCACGAAGATTTTTATAAAAATTTAGGGATAAAAATAAAACAGCGTCGCAAAGCCTTGAAACTGACACAACAGGAATTGGCGGATAAGCTTGGAATATCTTTGAATTTTATGGGAAAAATCGAAGTTGCATTCTCAAAACCTGCACTTGATACTCTAATTGAAATTGCCGAAAAACTCGAAACCTCTGTCAGTGACCTGACAAGATTCTAACATTTGCGGATTTGAACTAAGTGAAAGGTGATTTTTTATATAATAATTAACAAGTTGTAGAATATAGACATTCAAAATTGTTTATAATATTTAAATATTTAGATTTTCTAGTTTCATCATTATCATATGACCCATATTTTATTTGATATTCTAAAATTTTATTTTTTTCTTCTGTTATCGCATTTTTTATTAATTGAAGATTTTGTGTTATTGAAGAATGTTGGGTATATTCAGTTTCCAGTGTCGCGCAGGACCTCATACATCTTGAAATAGGTCGTCCAGTAGTCCTCCGTCGCCGTCCAGCAGCGGATGGTGTATTCAATGGCGCTCGCGCCGTAATTGGAGAGATACACCGTCGGCGCGGGCTCCTTCGCTGACGCACACAAAGCTCGAAACAGCAGACGGGCAGATCGTGCTCCAGCCCAACCGCGAGATGTCCAGCTCGAAGATCATCAACTTCACCGTCCTGGGCCGCCGCCGCATCGTCTACAAGGTCACCGCGTCCTACGACGCGCCGACAGAGGCGGTAAAAAGCGCGTGCATGGAGGCGGTGCTCGCCTTCCCCGCCGTGCTGAAGGAGCCCGCGCCGGCACGTTCAGGTGATCATAGGTCATCTCCACGCCGTGCTTGGCAAAGGTGCCGCGCAGCACCTCGTACATCTTGAAGTAGGTGTCCCAGTCTGTGAAAAGCGCGGCATGGAGCAGCTTGCGGACGACGAGCCCTGCCTCGTTCTGATGAATCACTCCTGCTTTCTGGACCTGAAGATCGCTGCGGCGGTGCTCTACCCGCGCCCCTTCAACATCGTCTGCACGTCGGACGGCTTTGTCGGCAAGGAGTGGCTGATGCGCAGCGTCGGCTGCAT
>OQVZ01000036.1_pt1 | contig 38948 bp, 28 predicted proteins | sample 1691571 | NCBI WGS metagenome assembly OQVZ01 (sample SAMN03418261, study PRJEB22391) | human gut metagenome | biome: human-gut; feature: organic feature; material: feces | host: Homo sapiens | place: Tanzania | collected 2013-01
AACTGCATGCACAGGTTCTTGGTGTCGTCACATATCTTCATCAGATAGGTTCCCCGGTGCGAAAACCATTCGAAAGCTTTTTCAAGCTCGTCTTTGTGAAAATCGGGCCATAAAACGTCGGTAAAATAAAACTCGGCATAAGCGCACTGCCACAAAAAAAAGTTGGAAAGACGCATTTCGCCGCTCGTTCTTATAACGAGATCGATATCGGGCAGCCCCGCGGTGTAAAGATTTGCCGCGACGTCCTCTTCCGTGATCTCCGTTTTTCCGCTGCGAAGCGCGAGATTGCACGCTCTCGTAATTTCCGTTCTCGAACCGTAATTAAGCGCGACGTTTAACGTCCGCCCCATAAAATCCTTGGTTTTTTCGATAGCGTTTAAACACTTGACGCGTAACTTTTCGGGAAGGGGGGTTATATCGCCCGAAATGATAAGCCTGACGCGTTGTTTTACGAGCCTTGAAAACTTTTTGTCGAGCAAAATACCCAAAAGACCGAAAATGGTTTCAATCTCCTCTTTCGGTCTCACCCAGTTTTCAGTTGAAAAAGCGTACAGGCTCACGGCTTCCGCTCCGCCGTCGAAACATGCGGAAACGACCTCGTCGATAATATCCGCGCCCTTTTTATGCCCGTAGCTTCTCGGTTTGCCTCTTAATTTCGCCCATCGCCCGTTGCCGTCCATAATTATTCCGACGTGGCGGGGGACTGTTTTCGGTTCGTCCATTATACGGTAAGAAGTTCCTTTTCCTTTTCCGCCGCGGCTTTATCGATGTTTTCGACAGCCTTCGTAACTTTCTTCTCTACGTCGGCTTCATAGCCCGCGTATTCGTCGTCCGTCATCTCTTTCGCCTTGTTCATCTTCTTCAAAGAATCGAGAACTTCTCTTCTGACGTTTCTTACGGCGATTTTCGCGTCTTCCGCCATCTTCTTTACCTGTTTTACTATTTCCTTTCTTCTCTCTTCCGAAGCCATTCAGGTTTCGGATATCGGCATCAACCCCACGAACGACGGTAACGTCATAAGGCTCGTTTTCCCCGTTCTGACGGAAGAAAGAAGAAAAGACATCGTCAAACAGGTTAAAAAAATGAGCGAAGACGCCAAAGTCGCGGTAAGAAATATCCGCAGAGATTATCTCGACGTATTCAAGAAGATGAATAAAAACAAAGAGATGACCGACGACGAATATGCCGATTACGAAGCGCAGATCGAAAAATTGGTCGCTGCCGCAATGGGCGAGGTCGAAAAGGCGACCGCGGAAAAAACAAATGACATACAGGTAAATATAGATAATGCCGAAAAACAGACTAATGAAATGAAAGAAAGCGCTGCGCAGTCAAAGAAAGCTATTGTTGAAGGCGTTGATCTGATACTTTCACTTAGGGATAAAGCAGTAAAAACCTCAGAAGTCACACGCCAGACAAAGGATAATACAGCGGAACTTGATGACAGCATAAAGGAAGTTGAATCAATAATAGCAACGATTCTAGGAATTTCACAACAGACAAATTTGTTGTCCCTTAATGCATCAATTGAGGCTGCAAGAGCAGGGGAAGCAGGAAAGGGTTTTGCGGTTGTTTTGGCTTTTGTTGTGTTTGCTTTGGTTTGAGAAGTTTGGTTTGCGCTCGGTTTAGTTGTTTGCAAAGCATCTGATGCAGTCGGTGCATTAGTTGAACTTTGAGCAGGTGTTGTTGTGCTCGAAGATGTTGAAGTTGCGCTTGACTGTGCCGAAGAAGCTGTCGTAGGCTGAGTTGTTGCAGGAGCAGAAGTTGACGGCTCGGTAGTTGTTACTTCGCTCGGCTTCGTTTCGCTCGTACTCGGCTCGGTAGTTGACGGTTCAGTCGTACTCGGTTTGGTTGACGGCTTTGTTGTGTCGTTCAAATCATCGTCACCGCCGTCTACACTGCCGATGCCTGTAGGAGCGGTTGTAGTTTCTTTAACATAAACCACCAAAGTCTTTTCAATTACGCCGAACTCGTAATAAATCGTCAACGGCATTTCATAATAGCCGGACTTTTTAGGACTGTAAATCGGCTTGCCCTCAACATAATCAGGCTCGACATATTTTGAACCGTCGATTGACATTTTAATATCCAAATCACTTGGGCGAACTGTTGAGTTTGGATAAAAGTCACGAGCAGGTTTAATCTGCAAGTCAGTGATTTTTGAAATATCCCAAAGCGGATAAAGCGTTGTGTTTGACTTGATAATATCGGTTTTGCCTACGAGCAAAGAATTGTCCCAATAATCATAAGTCCAGCCGACAAACGGCACATCCGCAGGGTTGCTGACATTTTTCATCTCCACATTATTAGGAAGATAATCGCTGTACTTTGAGCCTTTTACCGCAGTGATTGACCTTTGTGACTCTGACAAATTTGTATAATGGCAATCGTTCATTTCGTCATTAAGATATATATCTACATACTCTATTATGCTTTCATAATGAGCGTAGAAAGTGACTTTATCTTTTCTTTCAGGTGCGACATAATTGCTGTCAATTTGAGCGCCCGAATTCTTATCCGTAAACCAGCCGACGAAGTTGTAGCCGCTTCTTTTTGCAGTCGGAAGTTCGCCGATAGATTCACCCGACGGAATATACTTATAAGTCGGCTTTGCAGTGGTTGAATTATTGTTATAATCGAACTCAATTTCTACAATATTTTTGCTCCAAATACCGTAAAGGTTTAATTCGTTTTCAATCTCGTTAGTGTCGAACAAATCACCAATAAAACCGTCAGGCATTGTTGAATCAGGGCTGAAACCCCAACCAACGAAATATTCGTCTATATACTGCTCGTCAATACCGCTCGGCGAAGGGAGAGCATATGTATCATCATCGTAGCTTGCAGTAGTAACATTAACTGTGCCGGCGTTTTCACCGAACGAATAGATATTAACGGTAAAATCGCCTGTCTTTTTAATTACAGGATACAAATTGATTTCTTCACCGTCAACGCTTGAAAGGTTGATATATGAATAGCCTTCCTTAATATCAGGCAAACTTGCGTCTGCACTGTATGCCCAGCCTGCGTTTCTTTTACCCTCAGGCAAATGAGCATATGAATCGTAATGAACAGCAGTACCCTTTTTGCCGTATGTTTCTGTACGAGAGGTCAAAATTTCTCCGTTCATATCGTAGAAATTAACTTTATAATTAATTGCTTTAAAAACAGGGAAAAGGGAAATAGTTGTTTTTGTTGTTGCAACATTAATGCTTGCGCCGTCGGTGTACTTAACATCAAGGTCCGCAGCCGATTCTTTCCAGCCGACAAACTTGTAACCCTTTTTGTAAAGCTTGAGCTCAGTTGTTGTTTTAAGAGTTGCGGTAGAATTATTGCCTACTTGCTGAGTTGAGATAAGCATATTATCTTCATTGTAATAATTGATAGTTACAATGCTTGTGCCGGTAACATATAAAGGATAAAGCGTAATAGTTTGAGACGAACTTCTTTCGTTAAACATAACGGCTTCGTCCTTATATTCAACATCGGTCTTGTTTTTAGCAGTTGTCCAGCCGATAAAAATACTGCCCGGTTTTGCATTGAGCACGCCGAGTGAAGCGGCTGATTTAAGTTTACCCTCTACATCGTAAGTAAAACTTTGAGTAGTAGGAAGCATTTGACCCTTATTATTAAAGTAACGAACTTTATAAACAATAGGAGTCCATTCGGCTTTGAGCGTAACTGATTTTGTTACAACATCTGTACTGCTTACCGAGTTTCCGTCCTCGTCAAACCAACCGTTGAAAGTATAGCCTGTTCTGTTTGGAGTCGGTAAATTGCCGTATTGCTCGTCTTTAGCATAATATTTTGACTCGGCATTAAGTGTACCGCCGTTTGCGTCAAAATCAACGCTTACGGTTTTTACATCATTCAAGCTGTAAGTAAATGTTGCAGGAACGCTTGCAGTTTCAATATAAGCTACATAAGTGCCTATACCGAAGAATTCTAAAACAGTGAGTGCACCACCATTCAAATTATTGCCTGTAAATTGTGAGCCGTTTTTGCTTGTAATTTTAACGCTTGCCTTTGCACCGCTGAGCTTGAACTGATAGTAACCCGGCTTTGTAACAACAAAGCCCACCTGATACTTATTAGCGTTTGCAAGCAAAGAAGTTGAAAGAGTTACGGTTTTTTCAGTATTGAGCGCCGCAATAATATACGGTGTCCAATTAGCTGTAAGTGTTACGGTTTGACCGTCTGTAGTTGAAAGATTTTTAACAGTTGCACCATCGGAATATTTCATAATACTGCTGTTTTCTTCGCTCCAGCCGAGGAAGAGCTTTTCTTCATATTCCTTGAGCATAATATCCTTTGCAAGCGGCAAAGTGAATTCTTCGTTATACTTTACGGTTACCGTGTTAATGTTGTAGTAGCCGCTTCCGGATGTTCCTTTAAGTACAAGCTTATACTCAATCGGGCGGTACTTTGCAGTAAGAGTTGAATCTTCCTTTAAATTATAAACGGTTTCGCTCGTTACTTCGTTATCGTTTGAATCAAACCAGCCTACTAACTTATATCCTGTAATTTTAGGAGTAGGAAGGCTGCCGTATTTTTCACCGTATTTAAGTTTTTTAACTAATTGGCTTTCGGCTACACCGCTGCCGCCTGCCGAATCAAGAGTTACTGTATATTCAGGAGCGGAATAATGCGCATAAAGAGTATGGTCGTAAGAATAAACAACTTTTTTGCCGTTTATATAATTATCGTTTTCGTCACGCCATTCCACAAACTTAACATTATTGTCGTTTGGCGCCGGAACAGGAACAGGGAGCGCACCGTAAGTATCGCCGATATTATATTCCTGCGATTCCTTGAAGCAAGTACCGTTTTGAGGGTCAAATGTAACAGTAATTTTGCCCTCGGTAACATTGCAGTTAATGCCGTGCTCCTTTGCAAATGTTTCAATATAGCTTCCGCTTGTTGTTATGATAGTGAAGTGGTATTTATCTGCAATACCGTCAAAAGTATCGTCAGCTACTTGTGAAATTGTAGACGGAATATACACTCTTATAAGCTTAGGGCAATCGGCAAAAACAGCAGAGCCGATTGAAGCGGTACATCCGTTTTCAATAACTACATCTGTAAGACTCCTACTGTCTGACAAAACGCTTTCGCCGATAACTTTTGTCGTTTTAGGGAAAGCGAAAGATGTAAGTTTGTCGCACCAATAAAAGGCAAGTTGCTCGATTGTTACAGTGTTTTCAAGCGAAACATCCAAAAGCTCGTTACAGCCGTAAAACGCACTGTCACCGATAAATTCAGCCTTTGTTGTAAGCTTTGTAATATCGGTTTGTGCAAATGCACATTCGCCGATTTCCTTAACATTAAGCGTATCAATCTCGCCGTCAACATAAGCTTCGTCAAATGCCATTTTGCCGATTGATTCAAGCTTTTCATCAAAAGTAACCGAATAAAAACAGCCTTCGCTAAACGCATAGTCGCTTATTTTTGTCGCATTTTTTACAATAAGGTCAACGCAGTCATCTGTAAAGATTTCATTAATCAACTTGCTGTAATCTTCTTTTGACATAAAATCTTTCAGTTTGCCGGTTTCTCCGCCGTGGGCGTCAACTTCAAGAACCAAATTATCTTCGTCTAAAATATAAGTGGTTTTAATTTTCTGACTTTCAGCGACACTTGTTTTGCCTGTATTTTCCGCAAGTGCCGAGAAGTCCATACCAAAGCACATACTTACTGCCATTATTAATGATAAAAATATGCTTATGGCTTTTTTCATAAAAATTCCCCCTTTTTTTAATTTTTTCGCAATTTTTGAGCGGTGCAATCAAAAATCACAAATTTATTTCAACGCCATTCTACCATATCAAATAATTCAGTATATAAAAAGCGCAAAAATGTATTGCTTTTATTGTAAAAATGTACACGAAAAGCACATAAATAAAAGAATTTTGAGAGTTTTTGAAATTTTGAAAAAGTAAGTTACACATATATATTATAATTCCGTTACGGAATTTTGTAAAGCCACGCAGGCAATATAATTTGAGTATAGAATTTAGCAAAACGGTGATATATATGAAAACAAGAAAGCGTGACTACGGCAACTGCAATATGGTCGGCAAAAATATTGAACGGCTGAGAAAAGAAAAGGGAATAAAGCAAAAAGATTTTATCTCAAAGCTTCAGGTTTACGGTCTTGATATCAACCCGACAAGCTATTCAAAACTTGAAGGGCAAATAAGGCTTGCAAGCGATAAAGAGGTCTACTACTGCGCAAAGATATTAAAGGTTAAAATGGAAGATTTGTTTGAGGAATAAAGTTTATCTTTTTAGAGCACACAATAAGTTTTCGGGCGAATGATATTCGCCCCTACGGTGATTTTTCTATTTTAAACAGTCTAAAATGACAATTTCGGGGTCCCTTAAAAGCGTAAGCTTTTTGGGGAGAGGAGAAGGAAATGAAGTGTTTATTATAAATTTTCAAAGATTAATTGCTTATAAGAAAATTTATTCAAACACGAAATTTCTTTAGACGAGGGTGCGGTTATGGCTGCTTATTCACAACCGAATAATTAGGAATTGACAAAATTTGTATTAGTGATATAATTATACTTGTACGGTTTGGACAGTGTTTAACAATGTTCAGGCGAAAGAATTACGCTAAGCGTAACGGAGGAAAACATTATGAATATATTTATGATTGGCGGCACAGGTCTTCTTGGCTGCGAAGCTGCAACTCAGCTTATCAAAATGGGTCACAAGGTAACATCAGTTGCTTTGCCACCGCTTCCTCAGGGTGCTCCTATTCCTGAAGAAATGGAAATTGTTTTCGGCGACATCAACAAAAAGAGCGATGAAGAAATCATGGAGCTCCTCAAGGGCAACGATGTATTTATTTACGCCGCAGGTGTTGATGAAAGAGTCGAATTTCCTCATCCTGTTATGGACTATTATGACAAATTTAACAATGCACCGCTTAGAAGAATTTTCCCTCTTTGCAAAAAGGTTGGCGTTAAGAGAGCAGTAGTTCTCGGTTCATACTTTGCTTACCTCACAAAGAGCAGACCTGATATGAGACTTCAGCAGAGAAACCCATACTTCAAGGCAAGAATGATGCAGGAAGACATTTGTAAGAGAGCGGCTGACGAAAACTTCTCAACTTGCGTACTCGAACTTCCTTACATTTTCGGTACTCAGCCTGGCAGAAAGCCGGTTTGGACAATTCTTATTGAGCAGCTCAAGATGATGGACAGCCTTCCGTTCACCCTTTATCCAAAGGGAGGTACTGCAATGCTTACCTGCCGTCAGGTTGGTCAGGCTATTGCCGGCGCTGCTGTAAGAGAACACGATGGTTTTGAAGCTATTCCTATCGCTATGTACAATATGAAGTGGGACAAGTTCCTTAAAATCGTTTACGAAGCAAGAGGAATGGGTCCTGACAGAAAGATTGTCGGCGTTCAGCCTTGGATGATGAAGATGGGTATGATTGGCATTGCCAAGGACTATAAAAAGAGAGGCATTGAATCAGGTATGGACCCATTCAATCTCCCTGACATTATGGACCTCGACCTTTTCATCAACAACCAGTACACTAAGGAACTCGGCGTTCAGGAAGACGACATTGAAGAAGCTATTGCTGATTCTATCCGTGTGTCACAGGCTTCATACGACGGTAAAGTTAAGCTCCTTGAAATGAAGGGCGAATAATTATTATTTAATAATTACATAAAAAATTAAGGAAGAACGAATTAACCGTTCTTCCTTTTTTGTTGTGCTATTTTAAATATGTGTTTACCGCATTATATAATGATTAATCTTCTTTGAGTTTCATTTTTTTACAAACATATATTGCGGCAAGGAGAATAAGCGGGAAAAGAGTACCGAAAAGGATACCCATTTTCATATTATCACCAAATTTGCCCGAAACAAAACCGACAACGGTAGGACCGACTGTACAGCCTACATCACCGCCGAGGGCAAGAAATGCAAAAAGCACCGTGCCTCCCCTTTTAAGCGCCGCAGAAGCCTTGCTGAAGCTGCCAGGCCACATTATTCCGACCGAAAGACCGCAAACGGCACAGCCGATTAAGCTTACAATACTGTTTGGCACCAAGCTGATTACAAGATAAGAAGCAATGCACAAAATTGAGCTGAAACTCATAAACTTATCAAGTTCGATTTTATGGCCGAATTTTCCATAAAACACTCTTGAAGTGCCCATAAGAAATGCAAAAGCCATAGGACCTGCAAGGTCGCCGACAGTTTTGGAAACGCCCAAGCCTTTTTCTGCAAAAGCGGAAGCCCACTGGCTCACGCCCTGTTCACTCGCACCGGCGCATATCATCATAACAAAGAGCACCCAAAACATTTTGTTTTTGCAAAGTTCGGTTATGCTCATACCCGTTTCGCCCTCCTCGTTAAGAGAAGCAATAGGCACTTTTAAAAACACAAACGCATTAGCAAGCGGAACAACTGCCCAAACGAGTGCAATGAAGCGCCAATTATTTATGCCGAGAAAACTGAAAAAGAGAGTTGAAAGAAGCACAACGCCCATTTGACCCCAGCAATAAAAAGAATGGAGCAGGCTCATTGCCTTTTCCTTATTATCGGTCGGGCACGCTTCAACAACAGGGCTTACAAGCACTTCAAGAAGCCCGCCGCCGACTGCGTAAATGCCGACTGCAATAAGAAGACCCAAAAAGGCATTGCCAAACAAACTCGGCATAAAAGTAAGGCTTGAAAGACCAAAAGCGCACATAATATGAGCAATTACCATTGACGCTCTATAGCCGATTTTATCAATAAATTTTGCCGAAAGCAGGTCAATAAAAAGCTGAATTAAAAAGTTGATTGTGATAAGCAGTGTGATTTTTGAAAGAGGAATATCAAATTCGTTTTGAAAAGTGATAAAAAGAAGCGGCGCAAAATTATTAACTATTGCCTGAACGATATATGCGATAAAACAAGCATTAATCGTAGATTTATATTTACTGTTTGTCATTTTATATAAAGCTCCAACCGGTTATTTTTGAAAGTCTTTTTTATATCGATTATTCTTTGATTGCTTGAGCCTTTAAACACAAGCGAAATATCCTTTTTTGCTTCAACAAACGGGCCGTCAACAAGCACATCGATAAGTGAAAGCATTTCACCGCTGATATCTGTAAAAGCTCGTGAATTTTTGCGTTTGCCCATAATTTCTTCAATAGTAAAGCCCGTATAGCACCACACGGTTTTGCTTGGAAATTTTTCTTTAAACATAACAAGAAACGGCAAAAGCACCTTTTGATTTTCAGGCTCGAACGGTTCGCCGCCGAGAAGCGAAAGACCGTTTATCCAGTCAGGCTCGATTGACTTAAAAATATCTTCCATAGTTTTTTCCGTAAAAGGCTGACCGAAAGAAAAATCCCATGTTTGCTCGTTAAAACAGTTTTTGCAGTGATGCCTGCAACCCGACACAAAAAGCGAAGTGCGAACGCCCTCACCGTTTGCAATGTCGTTATATTTTATTTCACCGAAATTCAAAAAATCACCTCTTTGCAAATAGCAAAAAGCCTTCCCCTCAAGGGGAAGCCTTTTTATTTTATAAATGAAGAACTCTTTCTTTAATTTCCTGAGTTCTGCCCTGATTCCAAAACTGAGTACCGATATAGCCGCAAGTTCTTCTTGCAACATTCATCTTGTCCTGGTCCTCATTGCCGCATTTCGGACAACGCCAAATAAGTTTGCCGTCCTCATTTTCAACAATTTGAATTTCACCGTCGTAGCCGCAGCACTGGCAGTAATCGCTCTTGGTGTTGAGCTCGGCATACATAATATTTTCATAAATATATTTCATAACCTGAAGCACTGCAGGAATGTTGTTTTGCATATTAGGCACTTCAACATAGCTGATAGCGCCGCCCGGTGAAAGGCGCTGAAATTCAGATTCAAATTTAAGCTTGGTAAATGCGTCAATTTTCTCAGCAACATGAACATGGTAAGAGTTTGTGATATAGTTCCTGTCTGTTACACCCGGAATCTTGCCAAATCTCTTTTGAAGACACTTTGCGAATTTATAAGTAGTTGATTCAAGCGGAGTACCGTAAATACTGAAGTCAATATTTGTTTCTTCTTTCCACTTGTCGCAAGCTTCATTCATATGCTCCATAACACTGAGCGCAAAAGGCTTGCCGTCAGGGTCGGTATGGGACTTGCCGGTCATATACTTTGTACATTCATAAAGACCTGCATAGCCGAGAGAAATTGTTGAATAGCCGTCATAAAGAAGCTTATCAATCTTCTCACCCTTTTCAAGCCTTGCAAGAGCGCCGTGCTGCCAAAGAATAGGAGCGGCGTCACTGAGCGTACCTTTAAGCCTGTTATGACGGCACATAAGAGCACGGTAGCAAAGGTCAAGCCTTTCATCAAAGATTTTCCAAAACTTGGTCATATCTCCGCCCGAAGAGCAAGCTACATCAACAAGGTTAACAGTAACAACGCCCTGATTAAATCTGCCGTAATACTTATGCTTAGTCGGGTCGTAATTCTTAGCATTTGCTATATTTCCGACGCCGTTTTCGGTAAATCTGTCAGGAGTGAGGAAAGAGCGGCAACCCATACAAGTGTAAACATCGCCTTTAAGCTTTTTCATAACCTTTTCGCTGATATAGTCCGGCACCATCCTCTTAGCCGTGCACTTAGCCGCAAGCTCGGTAAGGTAGTAATACTCTTTATCTTCTGTTATATTATCTTCTTCAAGCACATAAATAAGCTTAGGAAACGCAGGAGTTATCCAAACGCCGTCCTCGTTTTTAACGCCCTGAATTCTCTGCTTCAAAGTTTCCTCAATAATGAGCGCAAGGTCTTTCTTTTCCTGCTCGTTCTTAGCCTCGTTAAGATACATAAATACGGTTACGAAAGGCGCCTGACCGTTGGTTGTAAGAAGCGTTACAACCTGATACTGAATAGTTTGAACACCACGGGAAACCTCGTCGTGAAGCCTCTTTTCGGTAAGCTTAACAATCTGCTCCTCGGTCATAGTAATGCCGAGTTCCTCGATTTCAGATTCAACCTGCTTTTTAATCTTCTTACGGCTTACATCAACAAACGGTGCAAGGTGAGAAAGCGAAATTGACTGACCGCCGTACTGGCTTGAAGCAACCTGAGCAATAATTTGAGTAGCGATATTGCAGGCGGTTGAAAAACTGTGAGGCTTTTCAATCATAGTTTCACTTATAACAGTACCGTTTTGAAGCATATCCTCAAGATTTACAAGATCGCAGTTGTGCATATGCTGAGCAAAATAATCGGCATCGTGGAAATGGATAAGACCCTTTTCGTGAGCGTCAACAATATCAGCCGGCAAAAGAATTCTCTTAGTAATATCCTTTGACACTTCGCCTGCCATATAGTCACGCTGAACGGAGTTGACAGTCGGGTTTTTATTAGAATTTTCCTGCTTAACTTCCTCATTATTACACTCAATAAGCGTAAGAATTTGGTCATCGGTAGTATTTGCTTTTCTGATAAGTGAACGGTTATAACGATACTTAACATAAAGACGGGCAACATCAAACGCACCTTGTGCCATAATTTGGTTTTCAACTATATCTTGTATTTCTTCAACGGAAAGTGCGTGGTTTGCCTTTGAAATTTTGAACTCAACATACTCTGCAATTTCAATTATCTGACTTTGAGTAAGCTCATTTTTTTCGCAAGCTGCATTAGCTTTTGAAACAGCAAGAATGATTTTATTTAAGTCAAAATCAACCTCTTTACCGCTTCTTTTAATGATTTTCATATCCTTACCCCCTATATATTACAAAAGAGTTACATACTCTTTTTGACGACTGAACATATAATATCAAATAAGAGTATGTATGTCAATAGCAAAAAGGCAAAAAAACACAATATATTGTATTTTGTAACTTTTCGCAAAAATATTATACATATATGTAGTTAGTGGATAAATATGCAAAAACAGTTGATTTTTGCCCATTTCAAGCCAAAAACGGGTATACAAAACGGTTACAAGAGGGTAAAAAAAGCGGGTGAACTGCGTACATTTGCCCGTTGCTTTAATCAATAATCTAAAATTCAACAACTTTTGTAGGGGTCGGCGTCCCCGACGACCCGTTTATTAAAATAGGTAAAATTATAAAAACCGTTCTTTTGGTTGCAAAAGAACGGTTTTACTAAGAAAACAAATTAAGGGGAGTGATGCTTGACGCATCAAGTCCCCTTAATAATCCCCTCTACAAGGTGCGTGAAAATGTCACTATATTATATATTTTTAATAATTATTATTCTTCAAGAAATCGTAAATTCTCTTAGAGTTATTATTGTCACGATACTCAAAATATTTCGGCGCATTGAGCCTGTCGATTTCATTTTCAACAAAGCCGTTATTTGCAAAATATTCAACATCGTTTAAAAGTGCATCCTCTGTTGTGGAGCGGTTGCCGAAAAGGTCGGTTTCCATATTAATATACGAACCGTGAGCCTGATTATATTTGTCGTAGTCAAACTGATAGAACAAAACAGGCTTATCCATATAATAAACATCCCAGCAAACCGAAGAATAGTCGGTAATAAGCATTGAACAGCGCATCATAAGTTCGTTAAGCGGAATTTTGCCAAACGGAATATATGCAACCCTGCTGCTTACCGCAGATTTGAAGTTATCAATATAGCCCGCAAATTTCGGATGGATATAGAAAATAAGGCGGGTATTTGTATCTTTCAAAATTTGGTTAAGCCTTGGACTTTGAAGAAGCGAAGAATATCTGTTGTAATAATCACTTGTAAGAAACTGATTATCACTTACTTCTTCAAGCCAAGAGCGCCAAGTAGGCATAAGAAGAATGAACTTTTCATTAGGTCTTTGCTTATCTTCAAGCACATCCCATCTTGCAAAGCCGGTTATCGGCGCAGTTTTTTCGCTGTAGCCGAGTTCGTTAATTGCAATTTCCTGCTCAACCTTACCGGTAGTAACAAAATAAGCCATAGTGCTTGTACCATTTTTACCAAAGAGCTGATGAACCTGTTTGAGCGCAGTTACGCCGTGCTGAAGGAAAAGTTCCTTTTTCTTATTTATTCCACGCTTAACAAGGCTCGGCTTAGTTCTCCAAGCGTAGAGATGAGATTTTGAGTCACTCGAGATGCAAACAGCCATAGACATAATGTAGAGCATATGCTTAACGCTCATAAAGTCGATAACATTTTTGTCGTACTTTTTAACATTTTTGTACTCGTCACAGCGCTTGTCAATAATATAATAGATATGCTTCTTTTCTTTTTCGTCAAGATTTTCCATACAATACTTGAAGAAATAGTAGCCGTTGTCCTGAGCCATTTTGCAGAACTTTTCATAAACTATCCAGTTTTTTCTGTGACTGAGAACAGGAGATACAAAGAAATTAAGAATATATGCAAGCACTTCTCTCTTCTTAATCTCGTCGGTGTCATATTCGCTTCTTTCCCTGTAGCAGAAGTTGATAATGCCACGCTTGTTGAAATATGGGAAAATGATGTGCTTTTCGTCAACATCGCACTGAACATTTTTAAAATAAAGCTTTGTCTTAATTGAAAAACCTTCATAACTTACTTTTACATACTGGCGAGCGCCGTATTTTTTTATAACCGCTCTTATATCCCAAAAGATTTCTTTAAGCGGCATATCGGCGTTAAAATCAAGCGTTGCGATAACTTTTGTATAAGTTTCTTTCTTTTCAAGCTTACATTTAAACGGAATTTCGATATTTTCAAGAACGCTTCGGTATTTGAGTACCAAACCGTCTAATTCGGCGTTTTGGTCATTCGGAATATTGAGGGTGAGTTCAAGATGATTGCCGTTTGTTTTAAGTCCTTTAAGACTGCAAGGAGGATAGATTGCTTCAAGCGACTCATCCCTTTTGCTGAAATAAAGAGTAAGTTCGTTGTCTAAATTATAATACGGGCTTGTGGCAACCTCATAAATCGTAGGAGTCAAATCATAAAGAGCAAGCATATTTTCTGCTCGTTCGCTGTTTGTATCAATAAGCTTTCTAAGATTTGTGTCAAAATACGACTTAGGCAAAGAGTAGTTTGCAAAAAGAGGCTCACAGTATTTGTTTGAAACATCATTGTCTTTATAATTATCCAAACTTGCAAGCACAACGCACTTTTGTCCCTTTTTCTTATCAAAAGCAATTACGCCTACTATAAATCTCATCTTATTATAAACAACGAGTTTTTCAATCAAAACATCAAGCGGAATATCAAAGCTCTTGGTCTGCTTGTTTTCCTCGCTTAAAGGCAATAACTTTTGAATAACTCTTTTCTCGTTAAGAACTACAAGCTGTTCAAACTCGTAACCCTTTGCGTTAAGAGAAACAGAGATTTTCTTGTTGCCGTTTTTTACGCTTTTTGTTTTGCAGTGAACGATATCTTCTTCTCCGACATAGCACATTTCTTCATATGCGCTGATATCTTCAATAAATTTAGGGTCAATATTAAGATTAGGGAAAGTACGCTGAATCTCTCTTTTATGGACACGGTCTTGAACGCTTTTAACACCGAGGAGGCAAAGCAATTCTTCAATATATGTTCTCGGAGTTGTCATAGTAACGACAACATATTTGAACATATCGTTAAATTCATCGTAAAGAGTGGGACCGACTTTACCCTTAAACCATTTCTTTTCAAGGCAAACTATTTTGTTTTCATCAGCAATTTTTGAAATAGACTTGAGTTTTGCAAAGCCGTCGATTTTTACATTAGGGTGAATAACCTGATATCTTTTTTCTTTGTTTTTGCTGTAATCTTCAATTTCAAGTCCGTCATTTTCGCCTGTAAACATAAGGTGCAAAAGTTTTTTGCTCACATCCGGACTGTCATACTTAAAGAATGTTTTAAAATACTCGGTATCGGTATATGAATCGTTCATAAAGCTTTCGTCGCTGAGTACTTTTGCAAGCTCTTTTTTGTCATAAATCTGACGAAACGGCAAAGTTGCAACATCCATATACATTCCTCGGTCATGCATATATTCCTTGTAGTCATACATAAAGAGGATAATCGGCTTTTGAGTGATTGAATAGTCGAAAAATACAGATGAATAGTCTGTAATAAGTGCATCTGCACAGTTTAAAAAGCTGTAGTTGTCAATTCCCTTAGGGAAAGGTTTGATATGCTTATAAGAATCAAGCGAAATAGAGTCCTTTAAAATAGGGTGGAAATTTACATAAAAGACCTGGTTATCGTTAAGTTTTTTATCAATAAGCCCAAATATTTCTTTAACCGTGGCTTCATAAGCGGAGGTATTGATATCGTGGTTGCTTGTACCTCTCCAGGTAGGCATATAAGCATAAACCGTTTTGCCGTCAAGACCGAGGTCAGATTTAAGTTTTGCGCCCTGCTCTTTATCAAAGAAAATCTCATTTCTCGGATAGCCTGCCATAACTACATTACCGGTGTAAAGGTCGTTTAAGTTGTAGTCCTCCATCATAACATCCTTGGTAAAATCGTTAGGAAATGTTATATAGTCGGCTTGAAGGAAATTGTGCTGAACATTGTACATTGACTCAATGCCGAGGCGCATCTTTTTGCCGAGAGTTTTAAGCGGAGTGCCGTGCCAAGTTTGAAGATATACTTGGTCAGGCTTTTTGACGAAATAAACAGGGAAAGAGCTGTTATTGATAAGATACTTTGCAGTTGCAAGAATTTTTGTATACTTAAAGGTAGTTATATCAATAAGTTTAACATCAAGTCCTATTTCTTTTATGAACTGTGCGTGAGCTTTTTTATTCTCCGTGCCGTAATATATTTTATATTTGCCGGGATATGATTTTAATATTTGCCTTACAAGAGCCAAAGACGAGTCGGAAATATTGCTGCCGTGAAACGACTCAACCAAAATAATATCCTTTTTCACCTTGCAATGCTTATAAAACAAGCCGTAGTAAAACTTTCTTTTAGGAGTTTTGGAGCACATCCTTACGATGCGCTTTTTGAAATTATTCAATTTCTTTTTTAGTATTGTGAGCATCCGCTTTTCCTCCGTACATTTTAACAATTTTTCAAATTCATATACCATTTAATTTTAACATATTTGTAATCATTTTGCAATAACAATTACATTTATACAGCTAATACGAAATTTCTTTTGACACCCCGTTTGTTATAATCAAATCACAAATTTAATCATTTTTTATAATTGTTCATTTTTACTTGTTGAAATGAAATCTGCAAGTGGTATAATTAAGTTAGGAAAATTTTACTTAAAAATGCAAAGAAAGAGGTAATATATATGACAAAAGAAGAAATACTTGCAAAAGTTGACCACACACTTTTAAGCCAAAGTGCAACTTGGAATGATATAAAACAGATTATTGACGACGGGATAAAATACTCAACCGCAAGCGTTTGCATACCGCCGAGTTTTGTGAAAAAAGCAAGCGAATACGCAAACGGCAGAGTTAAAATATGCACGGTAATAGGCTTTCCAAACGGCTACAACACTACTAAAACGAAGTGTTTTGAAACCGAGGACGCAGTAAAAAACGGTGCAGACGAGATTGATATGGTAATAAACATCGGTCTTTTGAAAGATAAAAAGTACGAAGCAATTTTGGATGAAATTAACGAGATTAAAAAATCTTGCGCAGGCAAAACGCTGAAAGTTATTATTGAAACCTGCCTGCTCACAGAAGAAGAAAAAATCAAAATGTGCGAAACTGTTAACAGTTCAAACGCAGATTTTATTAAAACTTCAACAGGTTTTGCAAGCGGCGGCGCAACTTTTGACGATATTAAGCTTATGAGCGAGCACATAAAAGGCAAGAAGATAAAAGCCGCAGGCGGAATAAAATCTTTTGATGACGCAGAAAAATTCATCAACCTCGGTGCCGACAGGCTCGGCACAAGCAGGCTTGTTAAAATTATGAAAGAGGGATAAAAATGAGAGGCTTTATAGTTGTGCTCGATTCGTTTGGCGTAGGTTACAGCGATGACGCAAAACTTTACGGTGACGAGGGCGCAAGCACAATAAAAACGATAAGCAAATCAAAATATTTTAACACTCCCAATATGGAAAAACTCGGTTTGCTCAGCATTGACGGGGTCAACCTTGCAAAAGGAGTTGAACCGGTCGGTGCATACGGCAAACTGCGTGAACTTTCGCACGGCAAAGACACAACAACAGGTCACTGGGAAATGGCAGGAATAGTGTCAAAAACCGCACTGCCTACTTTTCCGAACGGTTTTCCGAGCGAAGTTATTGACGAATTTGAAAAGCAGACAGGCAGAAAAACGCTTGTTAACAAGCCGTATTCGGGAACTCAGGTAATTAAAGATTACGGCGACGAGCATATAAAAACCGGCAAGCTTATTGTTTACACTTCGGCTGACAGTGTGTTTCAAATTGCGGCTTGCGAAAGTATCGTAAGTGATGATGAGCTTTACAATTATTGCAAAATCGCAAGGAAAATTTTAAAAGGCAAATACGGCGTAGGCAGGGTTATTGCAAGGCCTTTTATTAAAGACGAAAGCGGCAATTTTGTAAGAACGCCTCGCCGCCACGATTTTTCACTTGAACCGCCGAGTGACACAATGCTTGACATTTTGGAGAAAAACGGCAAAGACACGATAGCGGTAGGCAAAATTTATGACATTTTTGCTCACAGAGGGATAAGCGAACATTATTTTACTGCCGGCAACACCGAGGGCATAGCAAAAACGCTTGAAATAAGCGAGCGTGACTTTGACGGCTTATGTTTCACAAATCTTGTTGACTGCGATATGCTTTACGGTCACAGGAGGGACATTGACGGCTATGCAAAAGCCATCAGCGAATTTGACGAATGTTTGCCGAAGCTTATTAATAATCTTAAAAGTGACGACTTTTTGATGATAACAGCCGACCACGGCTGCGACCCGGGTTATAAAGGCACAGACCACACGAGGGAATTTGTACCGTGGCTGATTTACGGCGACAAAATAAAGAGCGTAAACCTCGGCACGATTGACGGCTTTACCGTAGTTTGCAACACGGTGCTTTCTCTTTTCGGCATAGACGAGCAAGTTGACGGTAAAAATGCGATAAACGACATCATTAAGAGGTAAAGTATGACAAACGAAAAACTTATGGAATTTGCAAAAAAGAGCAAAGAAAGAAGCTACTGTCCTTACTCTCATTTCAGTGTGGGTGCGGCTTTGCTGACAAAAGGCGGAAAAATTTACACCGGCGCCAACATTGAAAATGCGTCCTACCCTGCCACAATTTGCGCCGAAAGAGTTGCGATTTTTAAAGCGATAAGTGAAAATGAGCGAGAATTTGAAAAAATTGCAATAAGCGGCGACTGCGACGATTTTTGCTTTCCGTGCGGTGTTTGCAGGCAGGTTATGAGTGAGTTTTGCGGTGATAATTTCAAAATAATTCTTCAAAAGAAAGACGAAATAAAAGAGTTTACTCTCGGTGAACTTCTGCCGTATTCATTCAAGCTGAAAGAAGATGAAAAAAATGAGAATGATTGACATAATCGAGCACAAAAAGCAAGGTTTAAAGCTTACCAAAGAGGAAATTGAATTTTTTGTAAGCGGCTTTACAAGCGGCAAAATTCCCGATTATCAGGCTTCTGCCCTTGCAATGGCAATATATTTCAACAAAATGAGCGACGAGGAAACGAGTGTTTTGACAAACGCTATGGCAAAAAGCGGAGATATGCTTGATTTGTCGCTTTTCGGCAATTTGAGTGTTGACAAACATTCTTCCGGCGGTGTCGGCGACAAAACAACGCTTGTCGTTGCACCGATTGCAGCGGCATTAGGATGCGTTGTTGCAAAAATGAGCGGCAGAGGTTTGGGTTTTACCGGCGGCACGATTGACAAGCTTGAATCAATACCGAATTTTAACACGCAAATGAGCCCGCAAGAATTTATAAATCAGGCTAAGGATATCGGCATCGTCGTTGCGGGTCAAACGGGAAATATGGCGCCGTGCGACAAAAAGCTGTACGCACTTCGTGATGTTACCGCAACGGTTGACTGTATGCCGCTGATAGCCTCGTCAATTATGAGCAAAAAGCTTGCCGCAGGGTCAAAAAACATCGTGCTTGATGTTAAATGCGGCGACGGTGCATTTATGAAAAGCAAAGAGGACGCCACCCACCTTGCAAACGAGATGATAAAAATCGGCACAGCGCTTGGCAGAAATGTGAGCGCAGTAATAAGCGATATGAACTCGCCACTCGGCTTTGCAGTCGGCAACACGCTTGAAGTGGTTGAAGCCGTCAAAATTTTAAAGGGTGAAAAAGTGCCGAGGCTTTATGAACTTTGCATTACCCTTGCAAGCCATATGGTTTCATCCTGTAAAGGTATAAGTCTTGACAGTGCAAAAGAGCAGTGCGAAGCGGCGATTGAAAACGGAAGTGCACTGCAAAAACTCTGCGACCTTGTTAAAGCTCAGGGTGGCGATGAAAGTTATATAAAAGATGAAAGCAAGTTTCCGCTTGCAAAATATAAATACGAAATCAAGGCGGAAAAAGACGGTTACATTTCCCTGCTTGAAGCGGAAAAAATCGGCAATGCAAGTTGCCTGCTCGGTGCCGGCAGGAGCGTTAAAGATGACAAAATCGATACGCTTGCAGGCATAGTTTTGAGCGTTAAAGTCGGAGATAAAATAAACAAAAGCGACACGGTAATGACGCTTTATTCAAGCAGTGAAGAAAAAATAAAAAATGCTCTTTCCACCGCTTTATCGTCAATAAAAATCAGCGATAAAAAAGTCAAAGAGCAGAATGTTATTATTGATGAAAAAAATTAATTTTAATCGGCGAACGCTGTTTGCCGCTTAGATAATGCTGACTAATCAATCTGTTTAGCATTGTCAAAATAAAAATATCAGAATTGGAGATATGCTTATGAAACTGTATTTTGTCGGTGCTGCGCACGAAGTAACGGGTTCATGCTCGATACTTTTCGCTTGCGGCAAAAAGATTATGATTGACTGCGGTATGGAACAGGGCGAAAATATGTATGAAAATGTTGATTTACCCGTTGCGCCAAACGACATTGACGCAATGCTCCTTACCCACGCCCACATCGACCATTCGGGCAACATTCCGTTTATAAGTGCAAACGGTTTTTCAGCCCCGATTTATACAACGAGTGCGACTGACAGGCTCTGCCGAATTATGCTTATGGACTCGGCTCACATTCAGGAATTTGAAGCAAGCTGGAAAAACAGAAAAAACAAGCGTTCGGGTGCAGAACCGGTTGAACCGCTTTATACAACGCAGGATGTTCAAAACGCACTGAAATATTTTACTCCTTGCGAATATGGTGAAACATATAATATTTTTGACGGAATAGAAATAAGATTTATTGACGCAGGTCACTTGCTCGGCAGTTCCTCCATTGAAGTTAAAGTGACTGAAAACGGCGTTACAAAAACGATTCTTTTCTCGGGCGATATCGGCAACATCAACCGACCGCTCATAAAAGACCCGCAAAAGCCACCGGTTGAAAAGGCAGATTTTGTTGTGATTGAATCGACCTATGGCAACCGACTTCACGGCGACAGACCCGACTATGTTCTTCAGCTCACCGGCATTATTCAGTCAACTTTTGATTGTGGCGGTAATGTTGTTATCCCGTCATTTGCAGTCGGCAGAACGCAGGAACTTTTATATTTAATCAGAATTATAAAGGAAAAAGGACTTATCAAAAATCACGCAAACTTCCCTGTTTGGGTGGACAGTCCGCTGGCAGTTGAAGCAACCGAAATTTACGATGACAAAAATTTAAGAAGATATTTTGACGCCGACACCTTGGAACTTATTAACAACGGTGTTAACCCTATCAAATTTGACGATTTGAAACTTGCAGTAACGAGCGACGAATCAAGAATGATTAACGATGACCCGACGCCGAAAATCATCCTTTCCGCAAGCGGTATGTGTGAAGCGGGACGAATCAGGCACCATTTAAAGCACAACCTTTGGCGAAAGGAGTGCACCGTTCTTTTCGTCGGCTACCAAGCAGAGGGCACGCTCGGCAGAAAGATTATTGAGGGTGCAGATACTGTTAACCTTTTCGGCGAGGAAGTAAAAATCAATGCAAGTATTGAGCAAATGCAGGGTATCAGCGGTCACGCAGACAAAAATATGCTTCTCTCGTGGCTTGGCAGCATATCGCAAAAGCCAAAGGTAGTTTTTGTAAATCACGGCCATGACACGGTTTGCGACGAGTTTGCCAAATCGATTGAAAATGAGCTTCAAATCAGCGCAACTGCGCCGTATTCAGGTGACGGATACGAACTCGGAGAATTTGCCAAGCAGGTTGATATCGGTCCTCGTAAGCTTATTGACAAAAAGAAGCACAAAATTGAGCGCAACAACACGGTTTACAACAGGCTTTACCTTGCAGGTCAAAATCTTATGTCGGTTATCGAGGCAAGTCGTGGCTGCACCAACAAAGATATGAGCAAACTTACCGACCAAATTCTTGCTCTTGTTGACAAATACAAATTAGACTGACGGTGAAAATATGGTAATACACACAAAAGAAATTAACGAAAGAATCGAAAACCCTGCCGAGTTTATCGCTACGGGTGAAAAAAGGCTGAACGCTCAAATTGAACAAACGGCAAAATCTATTATTGAAAGCGGAAAAGAAAAGCCGATAATTCTTATTTCAGGTCCGTCAGGAAGCAGTAAAACAACAACTGCCATTAAGCTTGCCAAAAATTTAAGAAGCAAAGGCGAAAAAGTTTGTTACATATCGATGGACAAATATTTTAAGAATTTCACACCCGAAGAAAAGGTGCTTAAAAAAGAAAACAAGATTGACCTTGAATCACCGGAGCGTGTTGACGGCGAATATCTTAACCGTGATATTGACACCCTTTTAAACGGCGGCGAAATTTGTTTGCCAAGCTATGATTTTTTAACCAACACAAGAACTCTCAGCGAAACGAAGCTGAAGCGAAACGACGGTTTTGTTATTATTGAGGGTATACACGCATTAAACCCGACGCTTCTCGGCGAAAACGACGATACCAGCGAAAAAATTTATGTAAGTGTGCGTACCCGTGTTGTTGATTCAAACAACGACAAGCTTCACCCTTGCAAAATCAGGCTTTGCAGGCGAATGATTAGAGATAAGCTTTACCGTGGCAGAGCGTTTGAGGACACAATCAGGCTTTTTGCAAAAGTTCAGCGAGGCGAAAACCGGTTTATAATGCCGTATAAGAGCAGAGCCGATTTTAATATAGATACATTTGTTGACTATGAACCGTGCATTTACCGCAAATATCTTTTTGAAGAGTTGAAAAAACTTCAAACCGAATTTGCGGATATCAAAGATGTTGTGAACGCTCTTGATGAAATTGAGCCGATTGACGACACCTTGATACCAACCGATGCGTTTATCCGTGAATTTATCGGCGGAAGCAGTTTGTCGTACTAATATGCAAAAAAATAAGGGCTCAAAATTGAGCCCTTTAATTTATGCTTTGATTATTTTCTTGTTAAGCCGATATTTTCAGAACCGAGGTAATCGTCAGATGCCGGGAACTTACATTCATACTTAATGTCAAGAGATGCGCTCTTATCTTTAAGAACAGCAACATTTGCGTGCTTAACATCGATATGAACAAGCATTAAATAATCAGCCTTTGTAATTTCGTTTGTCTTTGTATCAATAACGACTGTACCTGTACCGCCCTTATAGTTAACAACGAAGTTATCGTTAATTGTACCCTGAGAGAATGAAAGAACAGAAATAGATTCAACTACAGAAGAAATATCGCCGAGAGTGTTAAAGAATTTACCCTGAGCATCTTCACCCGGAGTTGAAAGAAGAACTTCTTTCGGCTGAAGAACCATTGTGATTGTACCGTCGCCGTTGTCCTTAACATTAGCTGCAAGAATATCGTCAGGAGTAATCTGAGATGTTGAGCAGTTAAACTTGCCGTCATTCTTTGTATCATTTTTAGGGTCACGGTTGCCTGAAGGTGAAAGACCGTTTGTACCGCCGTGGAAGAGTCCGCCGACAATACCCGGAACAAGTTTGTTAATAATGTCGTTTGACTTGCCTTCAACAAGAAGATTTTCAACATTAAGAGTTTCGTCGCCAAGCATCTTGTAGTAGGTGTGAGTTTCGCCCGAATCGGTTACATAGTCGGCAGTAAGAGTTTTGGTGTAGTCATAACATTCTTTATAATAGTTAATAACATCCTCTTGAGTTTTAAACTCTTTGCCACCGTATGTACCTGCCTTGAATTCATCAATAACCACTTCGTCTGAAGCAGCGGCACCGTCATCGGCAGAAGCAGCCTCAATTTTAGGATATTTGTTAATTACAAAAGCAGTTGCAACAAGGCAAACCACCAAAACAATGGCTAAAAAGCTGTTGAATTTGCTAAGTCCGGATTTTCTTTTCATACAAAAATTCCCCTTTGAATATATTGTTACTCTCTTATAATATACTAAAACTAAAAATATTTCAACTGTTTTTTTAATTTAGTCTTTAAAAGTGACAATAATTTGCGTACCTTTGCCTTCTTCGCTCTCAAGTTTAAGGTCTGCACCGTGAAGCTGAGTGATATGTTTTACTATTGCAAGACCCAAACCGGTGCCGCCTGTTGCCTTGCTCCTGCTCTTATCAACTCTGAAAAATCTTTCAAAAATTCTGTCCTGATACTTAGCCGGAATACCGATACCCGTATCCTTAACCGAAACACTTGCGCCCTTTGAAAGCGGAGTGACGGTGACGGTAACCGTACCGTTTTCCTTATTATACCTTATTGCGTTATCAAGAAGATTATAAACCATTTCCTCCACAAGCTGAGCCTTGCCACGAATATAGCACTGCTCACCCGAAAGAGAAAGGGTGACATTTTTATTAAGCGCATTAATAGTAAGCGCCTCAACGCACTTATTCGCTATATCATAGAGGTCAACCGATTCAAAACTCATATTCTCGTCATCGCTCTCCTCAAGCTGGGAAAGCTGAATAATATCTTCGCTCAAACTTACAAGCCTTAATGCCTGCTTCCTTATTACTCTTGCAAAAGGTTTAATATCTTCCTCTTTTGCCATACCGGTTTCAATAAGTTCGGCATAGCCTGCAATAGAAGTGAGCGGAGTTTTTAGCTCGTGCGAAACATTTGCGGTAAACTGCTTTTTCTGCCTGTCAAGCATTTTTTGCTTTTTCTTTTGCTGCAAAAGTGCATTAACAAGCGGCTTGAGTTCCTCGTCCGACTTAAATTTGCCAACATCGTCAAGATTTTGACCGAGCTTGCGAATAGGCTTAATAATGCTTTTTGTTATTGCAAAACTTACAAAAACGGCAGCAATAATAACCGCCAATATACAAATAAGAATATATACAATATAATCTTTAAAAAAATTGCCGATATTCGTTGCCTGAGATGAAACACGCAAAATGTTGCCGTCATCAAGCTGCTTTGCAAAATAATACACTTTTTCATTTTGAGTGTCGCTGTTTCTTGTAACAGTTGCCTCGCCGTTCTTTTTGGCTTCAATTATTTCTTCACGGTTTGCGTGATTGTCAAGAGTTGAAGCGTCCTCAATATTGTCGGCAATAACTTTTCCGCTTGGAGAAATAAGAGTAATTCTTATATTCGGGTCAATATTGTTAGTAATAAAAGCAGTGTCGCCGCTCTCGTTAAGCTCCGCTTCAACAACCGTTTCAACAACCCTAAGCTGTTCTTTAAGCTGCTTGTCGCTGTAAGAATAGAAAACCGACAAAATAAGCACAGCCGTAATAGTAATTACCGACACGCCGAAAGCGAAAATTTTATATAAAGTCTTTTTAGTCAAAAATTACTCACCGACCTTATATCCGACATTTCTTATAGTTTTGATATGCTCGCCTGCTAAGCCGAGTTTTTTGCGAAGCGACTGAATATGAACATCAACCGTTCTGTTGCCCTGTTCAAAATTGTAGCCCCAAACAATTTCCATAAGCCTGTCACGGGTGAGAACTATGCCCTTATTCCTGATAAGATGCTTCAATATTTCATACTCTTTATATGTAAGGTCAACTTCAGCCCCGTCAACCAAAACAGTGTGCTTGTTTTCGTCAAGCTCAATATTTTTATAAACAAGAACGGACTTAACTTTCTTTGCCGTTCTTCTAAGCACTGCTTTAGTCCTCGACACAAGCTCCATAACACCGAAAGGCTTTGTAATATAGTCGTCTGCGCCCATATCAAGACCCTTAACCGCATCAATCTCACTTGTTTTTGCCGTAACCATAATTACGGGAAGGTCGCTGTAAGCCGGGGTTTGCCTTATGCTTGTTAATAATGCAAGACCGTCTTCCTCGGGAAGCATAATATCAAGAAGCGCAATATCGGGCACTTTGCTTTCAAGAGCATTAATAAAACTCTTGCCGTTTTCAAACCCTTTTACTTCAAATTCCGAATTTTTGAGTGCATATATTTCAAGTTCCCTGATTGAAGCGTCATCCTCAACTATATACACAAGCTGTTTGTCGCCCATAATCTACCTCTTATCTGACAGCATATTTGTTTAAATATGTTTCAAACTGTTCCATAAATGTCTTATTGTTAGAATTTTTAACGCCTTTAAGATAGCTGTGAGTTTGATAACTACCCTGCGAAAGTTCAATAATGCAGACTGCCAAATTTGAGCAGTGGTCTGCAATACGCTCATAAGAATTAACTATATCAAAGAATAAGATTCCGTTTTCAACGGTGCAGTTGCCCTGCTCCATTCGCTTTGAATGGCGTGCACGAAGCTCTGCTTTAAGATTATCTATAACTTGTTCAAGCGGTTCAACCGTCATTGCAAGTTCAACATTATCTTCAATAAATGCCCTTGTTGAATTTTCGATAATTTCCGTAACGGCTCTGCCCATAACTTCAAGTTCACGGTTAGCTTCTTCGCTGAAATGAATTTTATCCTGATGCATTTTCCGCTTAGTTTTAAGGATATTGTAACCGTAGTCACCCATACGCTCAAAATTACCTATTGCGTGAGAATACTTATTAAGCCTCATTGAGTCGGCAGTATTAAGGTTCATAGCGCTTATCTTAACAAGATAAGTTTCGAGCTGGTCCTCATAAGTATCAAGTATCTTTTCGTTTGCTTTAATCGATTCGTCCTTTTTATGGCTGTAACTCTTAATAAACTCTATACTTTCAACAATATTTGCCTGAGCAAGAACTGCCATTTCATCGCACTTATCTTTAACTTTATCAAGTGCAAAACCCGGGTTGATAAGGAATCTTTCTTCAACAAGACCGTTCTGGTCTTTAGCTTCCTGCTCGTCGTTTTTGCCGTCCTTAATAAGAACATACATAAGCTTTTCAAGTTGCTTGCCAAACGGAAAAAGAATGAGCGTTGCAAAAACATTAAAAAGAGAATGGATAACGGCGATAGTAGCAGGAGTAACATTGTCGCTGAAAAACGGCAAGCCGAAAATAGCATTTGCGCCGTAGAAAAGCGCCATTGCAATAACCACGCCGATTACATTAAATGTAAGGTGCGCCCAAGCGGCTCTTTTTGCGTTTTTATTAGCACCGATTGAAGAAATAAGCACGGTTGTGCACGAGCCGATATTTTGACCCAAAATAATAGGAAAAGCTGCCGAAACCGTGATAGAACCCGTAGTTGAAAGTGCCTGCAAAATACCGACTGAAGCGGAAGAACTTTGAAGCGCAGTAGTAAGAAACGCACCTGCAAGTATACCCAAAACAGGGTTAGAAAACTTGGTTAAAATACTTGTAAATTTCGGCACATCTTTGAGCCCCTCCATAGAGTCGCTCATAGTCGTCATACCTATCATCAAAAGACCGAAACCCAAAACGATATAGCCTATATTGTGCTTTTTCTCGCCCTTGCAAAACATTACAAGAATAATTCCGATAAACGCAAGAACAGGAGCAAAAGAGCTCGGCTTTAAAAGATTAACAAATATATTTCCGCCCTCAATACCTGCAAGCGAAAGTATCCACGCAGTAACGGTTGTACCGATATTGGCGCCCATTATAATTCCGATAACCTGCCTGAGAGCCATAATGCCGCTGTTGACAAAACCGACTGCCATAACCGTAACGGCGCCGCTCGACTGAATAACCGCAGTAACAAAAAGACCGAGTAAAACGCCCTTTATTCTGCTGTCTGTCATTTTTTCAAGAATTGTACCGAGCTTACTGCCGCCCATTTTTTCAAGGCTTTTGCCCATAACATCCATACCGAACAAAAACATTGCAAGTCCGCCGATAAGCGTTAAAAAATTATAAATAGTCATAATGTTTTCCCTTTATTACACAAAAAATCACAGTTAAATATTAAACAGTGTCGGTTAAGTTAGAATGTGGTTTGTGTTAAATTTAAGTTAAATAAATATTGTTTATCTTAATAAGGCTTCCCCTTGAGGGGAAGCTGTCAGTTTACTGACTGATGAGGTGGAAAGTATACGAATATGAATATTCTACACCTCATCCGACGACATTCGTCGCCACCTTCCCCTCAAGGGGAAGGCTTATACTATTAACTTTCTATTATCTCCACTGCAAAGTTTAATAACAGGCGTCAATTTTACATCTGCAAGATTTTCGTATTTAACAACAACTTCTTTTTCATTACATTCCACCGTAAATTTAAGCTTTGTGCAGTGATTGTTTTTGTATTCATAGCTTTCGCCGTCATCTGAAAAAAATGTGTCACAAAATACGCCCGATTTTATAGGATAAACGGTAAATTCAAGCTTTTCCTCTTTCCTAAAACCGTACTCACCCTCGTCAAACGGAAGAACGCAACCGCCTTTAACAAAAAACGGTACTGCCTCATCTTCGGGGATATTTACTTCGACTTTTTGACCGCCGTCAAAACACTTGTCGCCGAGATACCAAATTTCGCCCTTTGGAAGATAAACGCTCACCTCGTTTTTTCCCTCGTCAAGCACGCACTTTGCAAGTATATCCCTGCCAAACATAAAAGAAGTAGTATTGACATCAATATTTTTATCGTCAAAATAAACGAACGGCGGAGCTTGAATAGGAAGCTCGTCCTCAACAGCTTCATATGCGCAGTTGTAAAGATAAGGCACAAGCCTTTTGCGCTCGGCTAAAATTTTCTTTGCACCGTCAATCGCTTCTTCATAGCTCCAAGGCATAGTGGCTGTATTGTCCTTATTCCAAGAATGAATTGTAAACCTCGGTTCAAAAACGCCGTGCTGCATCCAGCGAAGCAAAAGTTCCTTGCTCGGCATATCGCCGCTGAAACCGCCAAGGTCGTGGCCGTAAAAATACAAGCCGGAAAGCGAAAGCGTCATACCCACATAGTGGCAAAATCGCAGGTCGTGGAAGGAAGTGAAATTATCGCCCGACCAAGTTTGAGCAAGACGCCTGAGTGCACTGCTGCCGCTGCGGGTGGAGAGGAAAGGACGAGAGTTCGGATACTTTTCCCTCTGCGCTTCATAGGATGAAAGCACCATAAGGTATGTCAAAATCGGTTTGATTTGCTTTGCATTTACCTCTTTTCCAAAGCCGTAAGCTTTTGCGTCAAGTGCCTTTATGTCAAATTCGTTATTGTCGTTCCAAGTGGCGTCAATGCCGAAGTTGAGAAGTTTTTCCTTAACTTGCGTGTTCCAAAACTCAAAGCCTTTCGGGTTTGTAAAGTCAATATAACTGCCGACACCGTCCCAAAACTGAGTTACATAAGGTGTGCCGTCGGGGTTCTTGACAAATAAACCTTTTTCCTTAATTTCGTCATACATCGGGTGCGAAGTTAAAAACGCAGGCTTGATGTTAGGGATAAGATGAATACCCCTGTCCTTAAAATCTTTTATAAATCTTTTAGGGTCGGGGAATTTGTCATAATTCCAGTGAAATACACAGCGAAGATTGCCTATCTGCGTGTAACCCGAGGAAAGATAAAAGCCACGGCAAGCCATATCAAGGTCGCTGATTTTTTTGAGGAAGTTGTACATTTGCTCCTCTGCATTGTCAGCGTCGGTATATGCCATTGTGCTTGCGCAGTAGTCAAAACTCCACTTTGGCGGAAAAGCCTGCTTGCCGCAAAGGGTGTTGTACTGCTTCATAACGGACAGCACATCGCCGAAAAACACATAATAAACAAGATAATCTTCGTCCGTTTTAAAAAACTTAAAATGCTCGTAGTAGTTGTTTATTTCCCTGCCGAGGTCAACAAACGAAGTGTCGCTCGTGTCATAATAAATACCGTAGGTACACACATCGTTTTTGCAAATGTAAAACGGAATATGCTTGTAAAGCGGGTCGGTATACTCTGCATCAAAACCCATACTGTCTGCAGTTTCAATTCTGAAAGTTTTGCCTTTTTTGTCCGTTTTGCCCGCCTTATCGCCAAGACCTAAAATGTATTCATCATCAAATCGAGAGATATAATGGTATGCTCCGGCGCCGAATTCGCCCTCAACATTGTATGCAAGCGGAGCACGGTCGCCGAAAATTCGAGCACCGTCCTTTTTGTAAGTCAAAAGGAAATTATTTAGGTCAACTTCAACCTCAATGCTGTTTGAAAGGGTAAATTTTTCGCCGTTTTGCGTTTTTTCACTTTTTGGGCGATACATTTCAAAGCCGTCTGACGAAAGCTTGTTTCTGCCCGTGTGCGACAAATCACCGTTCGGGTTAATTGTAAAAGTAGGCAGCATTTCGCAGTTCTTTTTGTATACCGCAACTCTGAGCGCACTGCCGCTGATAAAATCAATTTGAGCAACCGTATCATCGCAAACATATTTTCTTTTATAATCTGTTTTTTCAATCAAATCAAATTTATGATTAAATCTCATTAAATTTCAAATCCTCCGTGGAAAGTGTTGTTAATCAAAGTGAGCGTTTGCCAAGATTTTGACCCGGTATTTTCGCAAAATGTCATTATCTTTTTGCCGCCCTTTTCCCATTTAGGGATAGCGTTACAATTAGGGTTGCCGTTTTTTGCGAAAGAAATAAAAGATTTTGCTATCTGATTTGAAATTTCATAGTCTGTCTTTTCAAACGGGCGATAACTGTTTTTCAGCGTACCAAAAGCATAAAGCAAATCGCTCGAATGCCAAGCACCCTTGCTGTCGCCCGGCAAATCTCTTGCAAAAAGGTAAATATAACAGTCGCTTTCCTTGTCGGCTGAAAGCCACTTTTGGTCAATTTTTTTAAGTATGATAGGGAACATATCGTTTTTTGTAAGACCGATAATTTTAGGCATTTTAGGTATTGTTTTCATATTAAAAGTATCTTTGGTGAGAAGCTTGCCGTCGTAAACAGGCATTGTGTAAAGCATACTCATAGTCTTGTTTTCCTTACACGCTCTGTCCCACGCACGCCACAGCACTTCTTTGTCAACTTTTTTAAGTTCAAAAATATTGCCGCAGTCGGCATATTCAACTATTTCGTCCCAAAACTCTCTTGTTTTTTCAGGCGAAAGCGGTCTTGCAACCTCTCTCTGTATTCCGCCGCCGCTCATCATAATTGCCCTTTGAAAAAGATTTTTGCTAAGAGGAGAGGACATAAGAATATCAACGCTCATAGCCCCTGCGCTTTGACCCGCAAGGGTAATGTTATCAGGGTTCCCGCCGAAAGACGCAATATTATCCTTAACCCATTTAATCGCCGCCGCTTGGTCAAAAAGACCGAAATTGCCGCAAACGCCCTCGTCATTTGTAATGTCGGGATGAGAGCAAAAACCGAATGCATTGAGCCTATAGTTGAACGCAACAAAAATAACTCCGTTTTCAGCGAAATTTGTACCGTCAATGTGGTGCTCATTGCTGCTGCCGCCCGTAAAGCTACCGCCGTGAATGTAGATAAAAACAGGGCAGTTTTGGGCGTTTTTAGGCATATATATATTAAGATATTGGCAGTCCTCACTGTAATCAAACTTCAAGCCCTGCCTAAATTCTTTGTGATAAAAAGCGTTTACCTTTGCGTCGTCAAGGAAGGCTCTGTGCTGAATTGAGCAAGACTTGAACTCGGTCGCATCATATATGCCGTCAAATTTTGTTACCTGCTTCGGGTATTCCCACCTTGAGGCAACAGCATAGCGAATACCACGAAATTCAAGGGAATTTTCAAGTTCCAAGCCTTTGATTTTTCCGCAATTTGTATTTAATTCAACCGTTTTCATAAAATCACTCCTATTATCCATTATAATAGAAAGTCGCCTATTTTTCAATTAGCTTGATATATAAAAAAATCGTTCCCGTTTGTGCAAATAGCACAAGCAGGAACGATAATTTTTGCTGTAAATCATTCGCAATATATCGGTGAAGTAATGGCAAGCGCCTTTTTTTCGCCGTCCACGCTGCCCCAAAGTTCGCACCTATACCAGTGCTTAGGTTCAAGGCGAAGCCTTGTATGCCTTTCGTCATATCTTGTTTGCAAAACGACTTTGCCGCCGTTTGTTACAATTCTTATTTCTTTATAAACAACAGATTCGTCGCCTGCGTCCTTGCTTCTTGAATGGAGGTCGGTAAAGAAACTGAAAGTGTAATTGCCCCTTTTAACCGTGTCGCCTATAGCACTTGTAACACCGTGGCGATGAACACGGAAAATAAATTTTGCGCCGTGAGAAATTACTGTTTTGCCCATTCTTATTGCCCTGAGTGCAGAGCTTGCGCTTACATCATCAACATCAAGGTATGTACAGCCGTAGTGGCCGTGGTCTTCCTCTCTGTGCCAATCTCTGCCGTAGGTTGCGGCAATTTTGTAGTCTTTGTCAAGGAGAGAAGTCCAAAATTCGAGCGCCTTATCATTTTCCTTTTTCATTGAATAAAGGTTTTGATGCCAAACCTCGATATAGTCAACATTTCTAAAATCACGAACATTAAACTCCCATCTGCCGCCGGTGCAAAGAGGTGAACCGAGCTGGAAAGGATGGGCAATGCCTACAAGCCCGCCTGCTGCCTTAACCTGCTTGATTTTTTCATCAATATTATCGGGCACTGCGTCACGCCAATCAACAAACTCGTTAGCGCCGAGCACGAGCATATGGCCGAAATAAGTTGTCCACTCAATACCCCTGACAGTCGGAATAACGCTGTCGTCAAGATCATCCCAACCTGAAAAAGTATTGTGGTCGGTTAATGCCATAATTGCAAGGTGGTCCTGCACTGCGGCATTTTGAAGTTCTTTAACTGTAAAATCGCCGTCACTGTGAACAGTGTGGCAATGAAGTTCGCACGGTAAATAGCTCATTATTCTTCTCCCTCCACAACAATTTTATAATCTATATCACAACTGACAGAATGAACATTAAGCATAATATCCCACTCGCCCTGCTCAATCTCCGTCTTAATAAAACCGACGGAAGAATTATCGGCGCTTATAATATGCTCCTGCTTGTTTGACTGCCTGTGAGCCGCACCTATATACCTGCCGTTTGCGTCAAGCGAAAGGGTGACAAGATTTTTAATCGGCAAATAATCAGCAGGTCTGCCCTCGCAAACCTCGTCATACTTTTCAAGGCAAGCCTTAACTTCTTCTATCGCTTTTTCCCTGTTTTCCAAAGTTTTAGGCGAATACTCAAAACTGATTTTAAGTGCCTTTAAGCCGTTTGGAACATCAAAACGGTGAATTAGATTTGTTTTATTGTTATGTAAGGTGATTTTACCTTTTGCATCAAGTAATATCATAATTAGCCTTTCTTTAATTTATTATTTTTGATAAGGGTAAAAGCAAGTGATATTAAAAGCACTGTAAATTTTTTCATATTTTCCCCTTATTATATATTATAAATCTAATTATAAAGTATATCGGCAATATTTTCAATATATTTACATTGATATTAATAGCCAAAAATGTTATATTATTTTTGGTGATATTTATGCAAACAAAAAATTGGATGAAAGACATAAACGATGAAAACGAAGTGCTTAAACTTAATCTTATCGGCACTCACGACTGCGTTACTCAGTATATTCAGTTTTCGCACATTTCAAAGTGCCAAGACAGGAACATTTACGAGCAGTTGCTTCTTGGCGTTCGTGCGCTCGACATTAGGGTTGAATCAAGGGGCGACAGGCTCAAAATGGTTCACGGTGTTGCGAAAGCGTTTAACAAAAGAAGTCATTTTTCCGCCCAGATGGATATGGAAGATGTGTTAAATCACTGCTACCGTTTCCTTGACGAAAACAAGAGCGAAACCATTGTTTTCCAGTTTAAAAACGACAGCAGAAAAGAAATGGAAAAGTGCTTTGACCTGATGCTGAATAACTATATTAAAAAGAACCCTGAAAAATGGTTTTTGGAAAACAGGAGTCCTAAGCTCGGCGAAGTAAGGGGTAAAATTGTTTTTATTCGCCGCTGTGCTATGGACACCGCAAATGGATATAATATTAACGAAACGGGAATTGATTTTTCAAATTGGGTTGAGCAGGACACTGCCGTGCCCGAACCTTTAACGCTCAAAACATCCGGAGAATATGAAATTAAATTCATCATTCAGGACAGGTTTAAATATAAACCCGAGCCGAGGTGGTACGAGTGCATCAAGCCGTTTCTTGACAGTATGGGCAAATTTGACGGCAAGTACATAATCAACTACCTTTCAACCGCAGGCGGACTCAAAGGGCCGAAAAACAACGCAAAATTTATCAACCCTAAATTTATGGAATACGAGCTTAAAAAAGGTTACTATTACGGCACGATTTATACCGATTTTCCAACCAAAGAGCTTAGCGAAAAAATAATCAAAACTAATTTTTAGGAGTAATAAGACTATGAAATTAGAAGAAATAAATATCCGTGACCCGTTCGTTTTGGCGGCAGACGATACATATTATCTTTACGGCACAAGAGCGAAAAACTTTGGCTGCAATGTGGGCGGTTTTGATGTTTACACTTCAAAAGACCTTGTTAATTGGAGCGAGGCTCAGGAATGTTTCAACAGCGTTAAATATGGCTTAAACAAAGAAGTTAACTGGGCGCCCGAGGTGCACAAATATAAGAATGAATACTATATGCTTGCCACTTTCACTCAGGAAAACGGACTTAGGGGTTCATACATTTTGAAATCTTCTTCCCCGCTCGGTCCGTTTGAACCGTACAGCGACGGTGCGCTCACGCCTGAGGAATGGGAATGTCTTGACGCTACGCTTTACATTTCAAAAATCGGCGAGCCGTACCTCGTTTTTTGCCACGAGCACACGCAAATTATTGACGGAACCGTTTGTTTTATCAAGCTTAACAAGGAACTCAATGCCGCTATCAGCCTGCCGACAAAACTTTTTGCCGGTTCGACTCCGCCGTGGGCAGACAAAAAGCCGGAGGGCGAGCACTACATTACCGACGGTCCGTTTGCTTACAAAACAAGTAAGGGCAAGCTGCTGCTTATTTGGTCAACCTTTGTTAACCACAAGTATTGCCAGTGCGTTGCCCGTTCAAGCGACAACGAGCTTAACGGTGTGTTTGAGCATTTGCCGCTTCTTATTGATAATGACGGCGGTCACGGTATGATTTTCAAAGCAAACGACAAGCTTTATTTAAGCTACCACACGCCGAACACCAGCGGTAAAGAACACCCTAAGTTTATCGAAATCAAAGACACCGGTGACAGCATTGAGATAGTTAAATAAAGGTATAAAAGTTCGGGAGGATGATATCCTCCCCTACGACATATGTAAATCAGAAATACTATCGTAGGGACTGACATTGTCAGTCCGTCAACCAATTACAGACAGCAAAAAAGGTACTGCAAAATACAGTACCTTTTGTTATTTATATTAAATTAAAGCAAGCTTGCAACAAGGTCGCCCATTTGAGAAGTGTTAACAGCTTCAAAGCCGTCCTCGAAAATATCAGGTGTTCTTGCCTTGGTAAGTGCAACATCAACAGCGTTTTCGATAGCATCGGCAGCCTCAGCCTCACCGAAAGTATAGCGAAGCATCATAGCGCCGCTGAGAATAGTTGCAAGAGGGTTAGCCTTACCCTGACCTGCAATATCGGGTGCAGAGCCGTGGATAGGCTCATAAAGACCGAATGTGCCCTCAGCAAGAGAAGCGGAAGCGAGCATACCGATTGAACCGGAAATCATAGAAGCTTCATCGGAAAGAATATCGCCGAAGATGTTTGAAGTAACGATAGTATCAAACTGGTTAGGGTTGCGAACAAGCTGCATTGCACAGTTATCAACATACATATAAGAAACTTCAACCTCAGGATAGTCCTTGGCTGTTTCTTCCATAACTTTTCTCCAAAGTCTTGAAGAATCAAGAACATTAGCCTTATCAACGCAGGTAAGCTTTTTGCCACGCTTCATTGCGTATTCAAAACCTGCCTTAACAATTCTTTTAATTTCAGGATAAGTATAGCGTTCCGTGTCGTAAGCGCCTACAACGCCGTTTTCTTCATATGTTCCACGGTCGCCGAAATAGATACCGCCGGTAAGTTCACGAACGATAAGAATATCAAGACCGTCGCCGATAATTTCTTCCTTAATAGGAGAAGCACTCTTGAGCGGAGCAAAAATCTTTGCAGGGCGAAGATTTGCAAAAAGGCCCAAATCTTCACGAATTGCAAGAAGACCCTTTTCAGGACGGTTGTTACCAGGCTGGCTGTCCCACTTAGGTCCGCCTACTGCGCCGAGCAAAACCGCATCGGAAGCTTTGCAGGCATTGGCAGTTTCTTGCGGATACGGCTTGCCGTATTCATCAATAGCGCAGCCGCCCAAAAGCTGATAGTTATAATCAAAGTTAAAGCCGAATTTCTCGCCTGCTTTGTTAAGCACTTTTATACATTCATCTACAATTTCAGGGCCGATACCGTCGCCCTTTAATACTGTAATTTTATAATTTTTCATATTTTTACCTTTCTGTTATTTTATATTAACGATTCGTCGAGGACGCCGACCCCTACATATCATATATTTTAATACAATACTGTTGCAACCAAGCCAAAAACCGCAACAAATATTATACAAGAACCTAAAAGGATAATCAGCACCTTGATTTTGTTTGAAACTTCATCAAGCGTTTTGCCCTTATTTGATTTAACCAAAGCCACAAGAAGGATAAGGCAAATCAAAGAAAGACCGCCAAATATAATTGCGATAATGCCAAATATAGTTTTCATATTATCACCGAGATTCAGTTATTGTAAAGGCGAACACAGTTCGCCCCTACGATAATCGTATATATCAAAATATTGCAATAGTGTAATCTTCAAATCTTACTGCTGTAACTCAAAATCTGACGCAACACTGTACAACGACTCAGCATTGGTCAAAGATACCCGGCATTGTATCGTCACGCATTGTGTCTGCCTGGTCACGGTTGATTGCGCAAATGATACCCTTCATTGAAGCGTAGCCGATATTATGGCTAACACCGATACCGAAAATATCCTTGCCGTCCTTATTTTTAATATGGATATAGCTGATAGCCTTTGAATCACTGCCGACAGAGATAGCGTGCTCGCTGTAGTCAACAAACTCATATTCTGCAAGACCCGCTTTGTTCATAGCTTCGCAGAAAGCACCGACAGGGCCCGAACCGTCACCCGAAATCTTAATCGGTTCGTTATCCTTATATTTAAGTTCGCCGGTAAAGTGAACGGTTGTGAGATAATCGGCTTCGTTCTTTTCTTCTGTTATCTTATAATTAAGAAGTCTGTAAGGACCGCAAACATTACGATATTCTTTTTGGAAAAGGTCAAAAACTTCATCAGGCTGAAGTTCCTTACCCTTTTCATCGCAAGCTTTTTGAACGACTGCACTGAACTCGCTTTGCATAGCCTTAGGCATCTTAATGCCATAGTCGTTTGCAAGGATAAATGCCATTCCGCCCTTACCGCTTTGAGAATTGATACGGATAATAGGTTCATATTCACGGCCTACATCGGCAGGGTCGATAGGAAGATAAGGAATATCCCAATAATCGCCGCCGTGCTCCTGCATATATGTTTTGCCCTTGTTGATAGCGTCCTGGTGTGAGCCTGAAAAAGCGGTAAACACAAGTTCGCCTGCGTAAGGGTGACGAGGAGGAACAATCATTTTTGTATTTCTTTCATAAACGCCCTTAATCTTGTTAATATCGTGGAAGTCAAGCTTAGGGTCAACGCCCTGAGTCCACATATTAAGAGCCAAAGTAACGATATCAACATTACCGGTACGCTCACCGTTGCCGAAAAGTGTACCCTCAATTCTGTCTGCACCTGCAAGAAGACCGAGTTCGGCAGCGGCAACACCCGTGCCACGGTCATTATGAGGATGAAGCGAAATAATCGCATTTTCACGGTTTGGAAGATGACGGCAGAAATATTCAATCTGGTCGGCATAACCGTTTGGAGTTGAGCCCTCAACAGTTGACGGAAGATTAAGGATAATAGGGTTTTCCTTAGTAATATGAAGTTCTTCCATAACCTGACGGCAAATTTCTACTGCATTATCCATTTCAGTTCCGCTGAAACTTTCAGGGCTGTATTCAAAGCGAATATTCATATCAGGGTTCTTTTTCTTTTCTTCTTCCGTAAGCTCATAAATAAGCTTAGCGCCGTCGATAGCTATATCGATAACACCCTGCATATCGGTTTTAAACACAACCTTACGCTGGAGTGTAGAAGTTGAATTGTAAAAATGAACGATAACATTTTTAGCACCGTCGATAGCTTCAAAAGTTTTTCTGATAAGGTGCTCCCTTGCCTGAACGAGAACCTGAATTGTTACATCGTCGGGGATATAGTTACCCTCAATAAGAGTACGCAAAATTTCATATTCGGTTTCACTTGCTGACGGGAAGCCGACTTCAATCTCTTTAAAACCGACTTTAACAAGAGTAGTAAAGAATTCAAGCTTTTCCTGCAAATTCATTGGGTCAACAAGAGCCTGATTGCCGTCCCTGAGGTCAACCGAGCACCAAGTAGGCGCTTTTGTAATAGTTTTGTTTGGCCAAGTCCTGTCAGGAATGTTGATAGGCTCAAAGCCTCTGTACTTTTCGTAACCCTGTTTCATAGTATTTTCTCCTTTCATTTTTGCACAGGAGCCGTAATTTTTTTAATTTAGCGGGTTAACAATGTTAACCCCTACGACAATATTATATCGTATCGGCGAACACCGGTCGCCTGTCATCTTGCAAAAAAATAAGCCCCTACACAAGAGTATAGGGGCGTTAATATCACGCTGTACCACCCTACTTCAGCAAGGTAAACCCCTGCCCTTTAGCATCAATCAATGCCACTGCCAATAACGAGGCAAACCGTCCGTTCCTATTAATTACTATTCAGAGCGGCAACTCTGCAGAGAGCTATGCACCAAACCTTTTGTATTGACTTGCACCTACCGTCAACTCTCTTAAACTAAAAAGTAAAGTCTTTTTCTGCTTCGCAGTCTTTAATTTGGGTACTGTTAATTTGTAAATACATTATAACAAATTAAAATAATTTGTCAAGAAATTTTTATAAAAGCGAATAGCCGTAGCCGTTTGTTATTGCTGTGAGACTTGTTCCGCCATGCATCTGGACGGCTTCATGGCCTGGCTTGAAAATGTGAATTTTTCGCGCTACAAAAGCGGACAATCGAAGGCAATTAACGTTCCCGAAGACGCAGTAAATCAATACCTGAAGGAATGGTCCTCCGGTTGTCCGAATCTGGATCACATACGGGAAATATGTACCGGGGCATCTAAAGGAATTGGCCGAAAGAATATCGACAAATGGATCGTCGAGTGGAATATGCAAAGCGAAGCAAGAGAACACTGGGTTCCTTACAAGATTGATTCTGATGAGCTTTACAGATTGGTGGTTGAGACGATCATTCAGCAGAAGATTATCGAGAGGGCACGAAAAATCTTACTCGAAAAAACAGATAAGCTGATATAATTGCTACAAAAAAAGATGAGCAGACAACCCCTTTGGGATTGCTGCCCATCTTTTGAACATATGTAGTTTGTTAACGCGCTTTGAGGGAAAAAGGCTGTTCGATTTTACTGGATCAGCCATTGATAGTCCTGTCGTCCGTCTATCACGTATTCTACAAAGACACGCTCGCCTTTGATTTGGTAAATGATCA